>Ga0187879_10000095_pt1 | contig 67849 bp, 67 predicted proteins | sample June2016WEW_19_1_FD_132423 | JGI IMG/M metagenome (GOLD analysis project Ga0187879, IMG submission 132423) | Peatland microbial communities from SPRUCE experiment site at the Marcell Experimental Forest, Minnesota, USA - June2016WEW_19_10 | ecosystem: Environmental > Terrestrial > Soil >... | reverse complement strand
GTGCCCGACGGATTCGGAAAGAAAATTCGATTTGAACGCCCGGCGCTGATCTTCAAAAATCTGTCGGCGACCGGGAAAGTGTGCATGTGCAGATTCTGCACACACACATTGGTCGTTTCGATGTCACTCGCGGAAATTCCCGGCCGATTTTCCCGGTGGTTAAGCTGGCACCTCACGCGCTGCGGGTCGTGAAGCTGGACGGAACGAGCGTCGAGTCTCGCGACAGTCGAGAAGCGATCGGCTAACCGGCAGCGCGACGGCGACGATAGTGCGCCGCGACTCTCATCCGATTACCGCACTCAGTCGTGCTGCACCATCGTCGCGTGTGATTCTTGGACGTGTCGTAAAAGAAGGTGCCGCAAGCGGGATTGGCGCATCGTTTGACGAGCGCGAGATCTCCGCGACAGAGCAGATCGCTCGCCGACTGCGCGATCGGCACCATCAACTGCTCGGGCTCGCACAGATCTAGTCGGGTCGTTTCCTCGAATCGCCCTGAGTTGCGTGCGAGCAGCACGCGGGCCGGACACTTTCCAATCGCCTTATTGATCACTTGAAGTGATGCGCTCGGCACTGGCCGGCGTGTCGCGAGCTTTTCGGCCATAGCGAGGAGCGCCCTGCGCAAGGCGAGCGCGTCTTGAAAAACGCGTTCCACCGCATGCCCGCTTCCCCACAGCTTCGGAGCGTTCTGCAACTGCGCCCGATTGAGAAGCCGCGATTCGCCAAGCCAGTCAATCAGATCGCCGAAACTCAGGAGCGAATCGCGGCGGCGTCCGCCTTCCTTCGTGAACTCCGTGTTAACGAAATCGAGACAGTTATAATAGCCTACAAACTGAAATTTCTCGCCGCGAGCCATTTTCTTAGCTTTACCCATTTGGCGGAATCGTCTCCTAATACCTCACTTATGGTTGACGTGTTAGGCCGGGGCGACTATTTATCCACAGGCGGTAGCGGAGCGGAGGCGGTGATGGGAAACATCCGCTTGGGAGTTCGTCATGATTGGCCAGTCCGTACCGATGCGCCGGATCATGAGCCTGATCGAACGTATCGCCTCATCCGATGTACCTGTCCTGATCACCGGTGAAAGCGGGACCGGAAAAGAGGACACGGCTCAACTCATCCACAAGCTCTCATCGCGTAGCGACGGTCCGTACGTGCCCGTCAACTGTGCCGCGATTCCGGAACCGCTCATCGAAAGTCACCTGTTTGGTCATGAAAAGGGCGCCTATACCGGCGCGGACCGCCGGCAGCAGGGATTTTTCGAGAGCGCGAACGGCGGCACACTCCTCCTCGACGAAATTACGGAGATGCGATGCGAAACGCAGGCCAAGCTCCTCCGCGCGATTGAGGAGCGTAGGGTCCTGCCTGTTGGCAGTACGAAAGAAATACCCGTCAACGCGCGGGTGCTGGCGGCGTCGAATCGACCGATCGATCGGGCGATTCGAGACGGACGTCTACGCGAGGATCTGTACTATCGCCTGAAGGTTTGTTCGCTTCATCTTCCTCCTCTCAGGGAGCGTATCGAGGACCTGCCCTTGTTGGTCGACCATTTCGTTCAGAGGACGAACGCGGAGCACGGCAAACAGATCGCTGGCATCGATGACGCGTGCCTTACTGCGCTGGCCCGCTACTGGTGGCCCGGCAATATTCGTGAGCTGAAGCATGCAATCGAGCACGCCGTGATTTTCTGCGAATCGACGCGGTTGGCAGTTAGCGACCTACCCTCGGAGATTGAAGCGACAGCTCGGCCGGACAGTTCCTTTACCGTTCACCTGGGCTCTTCAATGAAAGATGTCGTCGACGAATTAATTTGCCGTACGGTCACATACGCCGGTGGCAACAAGGTCCGCGCTGCGAAGATTTTGGGCGTCAACCGCCGCACGATTTACAGCCGCCTTGAAAATCATGAGGTACATGAAACGAACGGCCCCGTGAACGGCCGTCCATACCGCAACGGCCGGAATGGTCTGACGTGACGACGCGAACACGCCGCGCATTGCGCGGCGTTGGCGCGCGCAGCGGGGCAAGTTGGATTGCCTCCTACTCTAGTTCCTCCTAGAGAAATTCTAGTATGGGTGCGATGTTCGTTTAGCGACAGTGAGAAGACATCAACGGATGCGACGCACCAAAAATGGATTTTGCCCAGAAATTGAAGGCTCATCAGATTCAGTGGGCCGCCTCGTCTGGGAAGTCTGGTTTTCTGGAGAGCAAACCCGATTGGGTTCTTCGACGGGAGAACAAACAAGAGAACCTTTTCGACCCGACTTGGCTGGGACTGATCAATCAACATGAGCATCGGTGGTTTCGCGCGCTGAATTCTAGTCAGGCGTTCGGTGTGAATCTCTTCGGCCCACTCGCCGCCGATTGGGGTCTTGCACGGGTAGTCTTTGATCAGCTGGTGCCGCATCGTTCCACAGAACTGACCGACGAAGTGCGAGTATACCTGGAGTACACTCCAAGTAATGGCCCCGAATGGTTGGGTGAGGCGATTACTAGACAACCTACGCAGGTGGACGTGGCATTCGAGGTATGTCGCAACTCGGTACCATTAGGTTTTCTTCTGATCGAGGTGAAGTTGTCCGAAGCGTTTGGGACATGTCGGGGATTCAAACACCAGAAGAAGATGCACATGGATCCGTCGCCTTGCTTGGATGCGAGGTCTGTGCTCGCAAATCCCGAAGCGAATTGCTGGATGGTTTCTAAAGAGAAACGACGCTATTGGGAGATCTTGAAATCCGCAAAGTCGACGCTCACATTTGAGTCGCTTGCTCCTCAGGCAGCTTGTCCATTTCGCTACGGCGGCTATCAACTCATGCGCAATAGGGTTCTTGCGCAGGCTCTGGTAAAGAAAGGCGGGGCGAAATGGGCGGACTTCGCAGTGTGTGCACATCCGAGCAATGATTGCGGTAGCACGGAAGCCATAGAAGAGTTTCGTTCTCTGTTCGGAAGGGTGGAGCTGCTGAGCATCGATCCGGGCGTTGTGATCTCTGCCGTCGCAGGTTCTGACCCGCGACGAGATTCATGGGCGGAGTACATGCGCGAACGCTATGGTCTGTGAGGCTTCGAACAAATCTGAAGATGCGCTCATCAGCTCCTAGGCATGAGGCGTTCGCGGCGCATCGTAGTGGACCGCGTCTAGGACAGAGAAGGGTACACCTTGACGACTCGAGGGCATCCTAAACAGATCTGGCGAGCCGTTCGGGATTTGGATTAACGGATTTCAGGCTCGACCAACCCAGTCCAAAATCCGTGGAGGCGAAACTATTGCGAAGACCGGTTTTCTGGTGCAATCTGATGCCGAGATCATTGGGGGTGGCGACGATGGATAGACGTGCAGGCGCGAATCGATGGTTGAGGGTCAGTCACCTTCGCCACGAATGAATACGACGAACTGACGCGGTTGCCGAAGGAATACGGCCTGTCACGCGCGTGGATAGTGCGGTGCCGCCTTCGATTTCGTTTTTCGCCCATAGTGGGCCTGAATTTAAGCAGGGCGTTGTACCGACGCGAGGAAAGACTAAGGTCAGCTTGTGCCGCCGCCCCCTAATCCAGTCCTGATTTTTCACATAACGGCGATCACGAATTTGCAAAGCATCGTTGCGCGAGGCGCCATCGAGGCGACGGCCCTGTTAACCGCGGCGGGAGTGACGTACAGCAACATCGCTTACCAAGGAGCGCAAAGCCGGAGATCGACTAAAGTTGTCACCAAACCGCCCGGAGGTGTCATCCACGATTACGTTCCATTCTACTTCGCACCTCGCTCTCCGATGCTTTTCACGATTAACAATGGGAACGTTCCCGGCTGTCCGCATCGTCAGGCCGATATCGTGCACTTCGTCGCGACCGTCGACGCGGTCTACCAAGCGGGTCTTCAGTGGGTGTTTTACAACTACAATGCGACGCTGGGATTTGCGCAATGTTTCGATGACGTAGCAGACTTCGACAAGATGGATTGGCCTCTATTCTTTGAGGTGCCGAGAATCGGTGGATACTGTAAGTACTGGAACAGTCGGATAGGCACGCCGAAGTATGCTCTACGAATGGAAACGCGACAAGCCGAGTTTCTGGTCCATCAGAAAGTTCCGCTCGACGTATTTGAAGTGCTCGCTGCCTACGACGATGCCAGGGCGAGACAAGCAAAGAGCATATTGCGTTCGGCAGGATACAAGCTGCCTGTTAAGGCGGAGCCAGATTGGTATTTTTGAGAGGTGAGCCAATGACGATCGAGCTCAAGAGAGGTGACCTCCTCGGACAGGACACCGATGCCATTGTAAACACGGTGAACTGCGTTGGTGTGATGGGCAAAGGCATCGCACTCCAGTTCAAGCACAAATGGCCTGAAAACTTTAAGGCGTACGCTCGTGCCTGCAAAGAGGGAGCGGTTTCGCCTGGTCGGATGTTCGTCTTCGACGCTGGCGGACTAATCAAACCGCACTATATCATTAACTTTCCGACCAAACGCGACTGGAGAGAAAGGTCAAGAATTGAATATATCGACGCAGGCTTGATTGACCTTGTGCGCCAAGTCGAGCACTTACGGATTAGGTCTATATCGATTCCCCCCTTGGGGTGTGGCAACGGGGGACTTAACTGGAGCACCGTACGCGATCGCATCATAAAGGCGTTCGACAAGTTGTCTGAGGTGCGAGTTCTATTATTCGAACCGAAGGGTGCTCCTCCTGCCCAAGAGATGGTCAGTCACACGACTCGACCGCGTATGATCGCCGCAAGAGCGGCAGTCCTGAAGATAATTTCTATCTATCGGGAAATGCAGTATGGCCTTAGCAGGATTGAGGTGCAGAAGCTTATTTATTTTCTTGAGGCAGCAGGCCAACCACTGAATCTTGCGTTTGACAAGAACAGGTATGGTCCATACTCCGACAAGCTACGTCACGTCCTTAAAGCTATGGATGGCCACTACATTCGCGGTGTTGGGGATCATGCATCAGAAGCGGACATTATCGTTATACCCGAGGCTTTAGAAGACGCTGAAAAGTTCCTCCAAATCCAGGAGGAGCAAGACACACATGACCGAGTGGATCGTGTAGCGCGACTCATAGAGGGATTCGAGAGTCCCTACGGTATGGAGCTGCTGGCGACCGTTCACTGGGTTGTCCATCACGAGCCTTTCGTGCGCGACCTGCCAGCGGCGATAATTGCCGTGCAAGGATGGAACGAACGGAAGCGCCAACTACTTCAGGAGCAGCACGTCGCCATAGCTTGGGAGCGCCTCAGGCAGGAGGGTTGGCTTGCTGAGGCTACGAACACTTCCGATTCGTTGGAGAGGTGAGGCGACTACACCCATTGCTGTGAACGGGTGAATTCGAGGACTCTGCTCCCAAGGACTTGCGCACATCGCTCAGAATTTAGGGCTCGATCTTCCTGCCTAAGTTACTGGAAATTTAGGTTTACTGGTTGTGGTAAAAGGATACTAGGTCTTGGCCGTACTTCTTTCCGATGCCTGTCTTAAAGACTGATCCGAGAACCTTAAGCAGAGGCTGGAGACCTTTCGAGGTTCTGACGTAGCCCTTAGTATGGGATTTGTTACGATGATAGAAATTAAGTAACTCGAACGAACCAATATGCGAAGGTCCCAGATGAGATTCCACAGCTTGAGCCACAATTGCCGTTGTGGCCATCCACTTTTGTAACCTCTCCTGAGACAAGGGTAGCATCTTGGGGAAAGTAGCCAAATTGTCGTCAGGATCCCAGGCCTCCAAATCTCGACCAAATAGATGACCTACAGCGTTTCGACACTTTCGCATCGCTTCCAGCTCCTTTGCGGAAGTTTTGATTTCGTGTGGAAGGGTCCCGAACAGTTTCTCGTAGCCGGCCGTCCGTTGCTGCCACGTTCCCTTTATACATTTGGTGATCAGATCGGCGTGACTTTCAAGTGCACCTCTTTTTAGAAGCTTAACACCGTCGACGATTGTTGAGTCTCCTATCAGAAGACCCGGATCAGATTGTAGCGCAAGAGAAATAACCGTCTTCAAGTAGGTTTCAAGATAGGCTGACAACGCCATTACTGCATTGAGGCGGACCCAATTGGTGAACGCCGTGAACGCCGTCTTCCACCTCGCAACATCTGTTGGAACGCGGTGGGAATCTGCGCCGAGCGATCCGAATATCAACAGAGTTTGCTGTTCATCGGGCTCAGACCTCACACGCGTTCTCGCTAAAGCAACGGCCGCCGCGTGGCTCCAGTAAAGGTCGTTCAACTCAGTGTGGTGGGCTCTGAAGACTTGATATGCCCAGGTCGTACCGAGAATCGATTCATAGCGCTTAAACGCTGCCATTGTAAGTACCTGCTCTCGACCAGTTATCCAGTATTCCTACTATTCGATCCTTGCGACGGTCGAGGGCATCTTCAACCTGGCCACCCCGATGTCGGACCTGTTCAGGGGCGGAATCCCTTAGGACTTCGCTTTCTTCGAAGGTTTCGACTTGCCAGAACTGTTGAGGGCGACCGCTTGGCGAACGAGCGACTTGAAGGCGGACCGGTCAACTTCTTCTCCTTCGTAGATGTCGATCGCGCGGCGTACGTTTCCGTCGAGACTCGAGTTGAAGAGACGGGCCGGATCCTTCAGAGACGCGCCCTTGGCGAAAGTAAGCTTCACGACCTTCTTGTAGGATTCGCCAGTGCAGATGGTGCCGTCGTGCGACCAAATCGGAGTGCCCATCCACTTCCACACCTCAACGACGTCCGAGTCTGCTTCCTTGATGAGCTTGCGCATTCTGGTGGGGTTTCCCCGCGCCAATTCCCGAGTTCAGCGATTTTTTTTCGAAATGAGACTCCGATGCCGACTGGCCTTGGCTCACGCCCGACTTTTTCATGTTCTCTATTGGAAGTTCCAGATATATTTCATTTGCGGGACAGCGGAGGATAGTCATGTAAGTTGGTACGGTTTGGACCGTTTGGACCGACAATGAGAATGAGCCGACCCTTGCGAGAAAAGTGCTAGCTCAGTCGGTATCTCGGATCCTCGTCTTCTGAGGAAGGATCCTCGGGATCTATGCCGAATGCTCGGAGACGCGCTTCGGCGCCCTCGATCGCACGATTAGCAATTTTCGCAAACCAAACGGCACCGGAATGTGAGAACAAGAAGGCGAACGTACGACCGTCCTCAGCCCGGCGCTCTTCCTTTTCGGCCTGCGGGTGCGATCGAGATTCCTTTGTGTAGAAAGAACTCACCGTGTCTCTAAGGTTATCTCAATCGCGAGTGGTGAACAGGGCCCCTAGAAGGCCAATCCGCTCCGGGATTCTGCGATAAGACCGAAGATTCTACGGAAGTTACCGCTCAGGATTAGTTGCTGGGGGGACTTGCCGTCCAGCGCTCTGATCGGGGTCCGAAACCACGCGCGAGTTCCCCGCAGATCCTCACGCATTATCTTGAAGACCTCTTGCGTCAACGAAGCGAGAGCGGCGAGCTTTTCCTGATGTACCGGCGATGCGCCAAAGCGGGAAATTGTTGAGGCGTCCCTACCCAGATAACGTGCGATGTCGCTTACGGTCCAGTCGAGCAGATGTGCGATCTTCGCCGCTTCGTATCGCCCGTTCTCGTCTGTTGCATCTCTCAAGATTCTCGCTTCGTGGAACGCGGTTGCGGCTTGTGTGCGCGATCTGGCCATCGCTCGGTCTCCGGTGAAGTTTGGCGGTTGCCTCTCTCTCTAAGGTCAGCTTATCGTCACGCACTTAGCAGGTCAAACGCATATAGACAGCATCTTGAAAGCATGCGAAATTATCGTGGAGCCCACCGGCGAGGCGTGGAAAAAAATACGGCCGGCGAGTCGGACGAATGAACGCTGAAAACACGAAAGCTCTGGTCGAATCGTTTCCGGTACTGTACTGCGGAGCCGACCGTCCGAGGGCCACCGAGAGCGCTCCGCGATTCTTCTTCGAATGCAGGGACGGTGGCGTTGCCGCTTAAGGAGGTAGGAGCTCTTGTCACCCGACCAAGAGCCTGACAGCCTTTCGTATTCATGCCGGTCTCCAAAGAAATCTATGCCCTGGCGGCAGCAATCGCGGCGCTCGTTTCCACGGTGACTGCGACGACTGTCTCTGGATGGGTCTCCCTCCGTAACTCAGCTAGGATGGTCCAGGCGCAGTACATCACAGGGGAACGGGCGAAGTGGAGGGACAGAGTGCGATCCGCCGCGCTGGAAGTCCATAAGGCAGTTTCGGCAAGAGACTTCAATCGTGTTGCTGAGCTAACCCTCGAACTCAGGTTGCTGCTGAATCCCAAGGACCCAATGGATGCGGAGATCTTAGACGTTGTTGGCAACCTGCAGAACTGCCAAACGGCGCAATCCTTGCCATCTGAGTTCGGCGAACGTATAGCGCTCCTGCTGAAACACGATTGGGATCGAGCTAAGCGGGAGGCGCAGCCGTTTTTCAGGAGGTTTAGTCGGGCCTCGGAACGCATATCCTACGAAGACTTCTGGAACGCGGAATGCCGGCGGAAGAATCTCGCCAAGCCGAGGTCGTGAAGCCCCCTGAAGTCTGCAATGGCCGACTTTGCACCGTCTAGATCTGTGATTCGTCTCCCCTCACGCGCACCGATCCTTACCCGAGCACCCGAACCCTCAACCAATTTTTCCAAGGGAAAGATCCGTAGAGGGCGCATAACAAAATGCGACTAGTACAACTCGGTGTGCCTCAACGTGTCGAGTATGTGATCGGTAAGCGAGTCCTGACCATTGGCAGCGCCCAAGACAACAATATCGTATTGCAGTACAACGCCATCTCGCGTTACCACGCCACCATTCGGCGACGTTTGGGAAGATGCATTCTCACCGACCTGAATTCTACTAACGGTGTCATTGTTAATGGGGAGCGGATCAATGGTTCGGTCCGCCTGCGGCCGGGCGATGAAATTCGCTTTGCGAGCGTGCGATTTAGTGTCAAGCGGGACCGAGCGTTTTATATAGCTACGGTCATCGGAAGCCTGTTTGCGATCTTCGCGGTGGCATTTGCTGCAGAATTGTTGGTTGCGCGGGGCCCGGACCGCGGGGCTAGTGCTGTAGCCTCAACACCAACCGCTGCTGCCACGGCCAGTGTTGGGTCTGCATCAGAAATCCCGCCACGCTCTGCATCGGGTTTTGCAACACCAGAGAAAAGTCCTTTTCCTTTGAGCGCGCCAGGATCAGAATCGCCATCCGCGGCAAGCAGCACTAGCGCTGAGAGTGCTCCGTTCGCCGGAAAATTGATCTACGTGACCAACGGAAACAACACCGTCACGGAGTATGCCTTCGGAACTACAGGAGAGACCTCTACTCCCCACGGCATTATCGTGGGAGATCAGACTGGATTGAGCGGACCAACTGGAATTGCATTTGACTCGGCGGGGAACATCTACGTTGCTAACAATGGCAACGGAACGATCACGGAGTACAGCAAGGGGAGTACCGGAAACGTGATTCCCATAGCGATCATTTCTGGTCCATCTACCGGGCTTAGTCCACCTACTGGCGGGAGCCTTGGTTTGGCAGGAATTGCGGTGCGCGCAGACAAGATTTACGTCGCTATTGGCAACTTTGGGGCGGAGGGGGATGGACACATTGAGATTTTCCCCGTTGGCGCGAACGGGAATGTTGCACCGCAAAAAACAATTCAGCCGCCGACACGAAACGGATGTGTGTGCAGTTTCGGTGGATTTGCGGCAGCGGAAGATAGTACGATTTTCATAGCTGTTGGCGATTGTATTTTTCGTTACTCTTCTCCCTCTCGGGAGCCCATGCAGTTTTCGTTGCCTGATCCTGAAAATGTCGTCCCCGTATGCCCGTACGGCTTGAGTGTGGATCCCTCGGGTAATCTTTTTACGCTGAGAAATGGAGATGACGCGCTGCTCAAATACCAAGAAGCAGGACCGAATAGGTTTGTGCTGAGAGGCGTGGTTGCGCGAGGCTCTGCACGTGTATTCGCCGTTGATCGCGACGGATACGTTTACAACATATCCGGCAGCCCTATCTCACGTGTTGATAACTCCTGGGTTTTGATGGTGCATTCTCCTGGAACTGGCGCCGCTGATGCACCGATTGCGCAAATCTATGGACCTGCGTCCGGCCTAAACCAGCCCACCGCGCTTGGCGCTTGGCCATGAAATGAAAGCCAAAACCCCCAGGACGAAAACTCGACGCGCAAGCCATTTATTCTATTCTCCATGTTCAGTCTGGTTTTCGATGGTTGTCAGCGCCCTCTCTGTCACCGGATATTTTGCTCCCATTCGGAGTTTCACCGAGCGGTGAAAGCTGCCGACTCAATGAAACGGCAGGCTCCCGAGTGGATGCCACGTTCGTACCGTTCCATGATAAACAGAACGCTTAATATGGACTTACACGACGCTCATATTAAACGAAAGCTTCATCGGAGCCGCGTCTTCGAGGCAACGGTCCCCTTATAACTCGCCCGCTGGAACTGACCGCCTGAGTGCCGGGGCGGCTGCGTCCCGCTATCGAGCAGGCCTTCCTGATTGGCCTCGGGCGAGCAGAGCCCTCACCTCATCCGACCGGAAGCGGACATAGTGCCCTAACCTTACGGAGGGCAATTCGCCGAGCCTAGCTTGTTCTCTTACCGATGACTCGGGAACGTTTAAGATTTTTGCCATCTCAGGGGCGGTCAGCAATTGACCGGAAGGTTGAGAGGCGGAGTCGCTGTCGGTCGGTTGGCGTAGGAGCATCGATAGCAAGACACTTTCAAGAGCTTTGAGCGTGCCGATGCGTGATGCGAGCTGAATGTAGACTTGCTGGATGGCTCCGCGCGTCAGCCCAACGGAGCGTGAAGGATCGGCGAGCAGATCATCAATGGTCAGAGGCGTTACGGGCGTTTGTCGCATAGGGATACGCTGTATCTCTCAGTGTTTTCGCAGTTGTTCTACTCCGCCATGTCGTTGTTTTCGGCGGATTCCGCTGCGGCAGTTGGCTCCCAGTAGAGCTTACATTTGTAGGGTCGCTTTGGCTCGCGATGGATGCCTGGGCCGTTTTCATAGGAAGGTGCCGCTTCATGCGGTTTGAGATACATCATATTTGTCTAATCTGATTGGATGATATAGCTAACTGTCAAACTAGACGCGTGGTTTGACATTGTGCTAATATGTCAAACATGGCTGGACAACAAACGCAGCACTTAAACCTCCTCGAAAAGCAGCTCCCCGAGGGGTTGGTCGTTACTTCGTCCTGGCTCGTGCGGCGCGGCTATTCGCGCCAACTCCTCAGCCATTACGTGCGGACCGGCTGGCTGCGACAGCCGACACGCGGCGTCTATCAGCGGCCCCGCGGATCGTTAAGCTGGCAGCAAGTCGTGATCTCGCTTCAGACCATTCTGAAAGAACCTCTGGTGGTCGGCGGACGGACCGCGCTCGAAATACAGGGATATGCGCACTACCTGCGGCAGTCGATGAAAGAGGTCTACCTTTACGGACCCGAGTCGCCGCCAAATTGGATCGAGAGTCTCCCGGTAAAGGTCAGTTTCATCTATCGCAACAGCAGGAAACTCTTCGCGGTGGAAGCGGACCAAAAATCGTTCATGAACCTGATCAAGGGCGTCAAGGCGCAGCCGAGCCCGGCTGCGGACGCCGGTTTTCTCGTCCAGCCCTGGGGACAGTGGGACTGGGGCCTCGTTCTGTCGGCGCCCGAGCGGGCGATCCTTGAGTTGCTCGACGAGTTGCCTGGGCGAGAGAGTTTTGAACAAGCGGACAAATTGATGGCGGGTCTCTCGAATCTGAGTCCTCAGCGGCTCCAAAAGCTGCTGACTCGTTGCCGAAGCATAAAGGTGAAAAGACTTTTCTTCTTCTTTGCCGACCGTCATCAGCACGCGTGGTTGAAACGGATCGATCGCGCCGCCGTTGACCTCGGCAAAGGCAAGCGCATGCTTGTGAAAGGCGGCAAGCTAGACCGTGCCTATCAGATAACGGTGCCGGAGAACCTCGATGCCGTTCAGTGAAGTCTATCGCAAGCAGGCGGCGCTCGTCGTGCGAGTCCTGCCCGAAGTTGAGCGCGAAGAGAGCTTCGCGCGGTAGTGTCATCCCGCAACCTCGGCTCGGAAGAACGGGCTAGAGATTGACGGCGGAGACAATGACGCCGGATCGCCGGCGAATTCCGACATCCTTGATAAGGATGAGGATGTTGTGGCCCGTGTCGAAAGCTTCGGCAATGCAAATCCTCTCGTCGCTGTTCCGGTCGGTGAGCACGATTTCGTGGTCGAAGGTCATCCGCTTGCGCGGGATTACCGGCCCGAGCACATGAGATCCAGTGACGGTGGTGGCGAGACCTTTTCCATCATAGATTTTTTCGAAAGACTTGTTCATCACCACGCGCCGCACTTCCGACGAAAAGCTGCCGTCGAGTTGGCGGACAGCTTGCTCCAGCACGACGACGCAGCATGCGTTGCTGCTAGTTATCACGTAGCGCCGGAAGGCCACGTAGTTGGACGCTCCGAACTTTCTCGCAAGCGCGACAGGAGCCTTGACCCCGAAGTCGAGCTGCTGGGCCTCTTTCGTGAAAACCTCGCCCTGGAAGAGCGCCTCGGAAGCGAACACATTGGCCTCCCGCTCGAACAGGTCGGTGATTTCGGCGTCCAAGGTCTTCTCGCAGTCGTGGATGAGCGCGTAGACCTTGGATTGATGCGGCAGCGTACCGTGCCCCGCTTCATGGAGCTTGATGAAGGGCACTCGGGGTTTGCGCACTTCTTTGTCGATCACGACAAGCCGGTCGGTGACTTCGAACAGGCCTAGCACTTTACTTAAAGCTGATTTGATGGTGGCGATGCCGGACTTCGCTTTCTTAATGAACTGACGCAGCAGGCTTTCGTTCAGAACTTCGTCATCGACGACTGTCAGTTTCGCCGCCGCCATGATGTCGTCGACCGGAGTGGGAAAACGGCCGATCGCGGACGCCTCGCGCAACAAGCGGTCCGCATGCTGCCGAACAGTGGCAAGCTCGTGCGGTTGGAGCAGCGAGTCGTCGGGGCGGGTCATTTGCGCTTCTGCTTCCGGATAAAGGCCAGATAGTCGATTAGTATTTGTTCTTCTTCGGGGGTCAGGTCCTGGATCGCGAACGTCGCCGCTTTGGCCTGTCGGCGGCCGTTGGCATCGGCATCGGTTGTGAAATACCCGGCGCGCTGCATCAGATTCTCGTACGAGGTACCGTAGACCCCGGCCAGCGCGTGCAAAATGTTTGGAGAGGGTTTCGTGATTTTGTTTTTCTCGAGTTGACTTAAGTAAGCGTTCGATACTTCTTCGTTTGTTGCCTCCTCCACCTGACGCAGGGTCAGTCCTGCGGCATTTCGCAGGCGGGCAAGGTGGGCACCAAACGAATCATCAGTCGCCTTCTGATGATCGCCGGGCTTTGCCATGTCACCTCCAAGTTATGAATGTCTTACGTATCAATTCTGGACGGTTCTGCTGCATTCGTCAAGCAGCGCGTAGGGTTTGCTTGACAAACTTAGCGTTGCTCGGCAAAATGGTCTTGCACCTTCCGGCGAATAGCCCCGGTCGTCGGGGCGAGGGACCAGAAGGTCGAAAGAGGTATACAGGTATATGTCTCCGGAACTCTCCGTACACGATCAGGAAGTGCGCATTCACATCGATGAGGAGCGCTACCATTCCGCGGATCCTACGGTTGGCGAGGCTCTTTACAAGCTGGCCAACATTCCCGCTACCCACGAGCTCTACCGCGAGGTCGGCGGCGACCGCGAGGATGAGCCCATCCAGAACAATGATGAAAGGGTTCATCTCAGGGAGGACGACCGTTTTCATAGCGAGCCGCGGGAAATCACCATCTTCGTGAACACCCGCAAAAAAGAAGAGAAGAAGCGGCAGCTGACCTACGACCAGGTTGTCGCCCTGGCCTTCAATCCCGTTCCAACCGGCCCGAACATCATGTTTACGATTACTTACCGGAACGGCCCGCGCCAGAATCCCGAGGGCGAGTTGCTTCCGGGCGGCAAGGTTAAGATCAAGAACGCGATGATTTTCGATGTCACGCAAACCACTAAGTCTTAGCCCCGACCTGAAGCGGCTGCGAGACGAGGGATACGACCTCGACATTCGCAACGGCTACCTGCTGGTGAAGGATGTCCCGTACGTGAACTCCAAGAGGAAGGTCGAGCGGGGCATCCTCGTCATCAAACTGGTGCTCGCCGGCGATATCGCTGACAAGCCCGACAACCATGTGGCCTATTTCGACGGCGATCATCCTTGTCATGCCGATGGCACGGAAATCTCACAGATCAAGCATGGCAGTAACGCGCAGACGCTTGCCGAAGGCGTCGTAGTTCGGCACTCCTTCTCCGCCAAGCCGCAGCCGGAGGGCAATTACACGGACTACTATCACAAGGTTTCGACTTACGTTGCGATGTTCCAGGGTCCGGCGCGGCAGATTGACCCGTCCATGACAGCGAAGACGCAGCCGGCGATAAGCACGGATGAAGGCGACAACTCGGTATTCAACTACATCGACACCGCATCGAGCAGGGCCGAGATCGTCATGATTACCAAGAAGCTCGAAGGGAAGAAGGTGGCCATTATCGGAACGGGCGGCACTGGCGCCTACGTCCTGGACTTCGTGGCCAAGACGCCGGTGGGACAAATTCATCTGTTCGATAAGGACGGCTTTCGCCAGCACAATGCTTTCCGCGCGCCCGGTGCGCCCTCGCTGGCGGAGCTGCAAGCGAAGCCGTCGAAAGTGGCATACCTGAAGGGGATTTATGAAAAGATGCACCACGGCATCGAGGCGCACGAAGCTTTTCTGACCAAGGAAAACGTCGAAGAACTGCGCGGGATGGATTTCGCGTTCATCTGCATCGACGAGGGTTCGGACAAGAAGATGATTATCGCCAAGCTTGAGGAGTTTGGCACTGCGTTCGTCGATGTGGGAATGGGCATCTACGAAGCGGAGGGATCGCTCGGCGGCACTCTTCGGGTGACGACCAGCACGCCGGAGAACCGCGAAGCCGCACGGACACGAATAGGTTTCTCAAACGATGACGGCGACAATGAGTACGCGCGGAACATTCAGATTGCGGAGTTGAACGCGCTGAACGCCGCGCTTGCCATCATCAAGTGGAAGAAGCTCTGCGGCTTCTATCATGACTTTGACCAGGAGCACTCGACTACGTTCACGATCAACGGCAATTTCATTAACAACGCAGACAAAAAGCAATGAAGCAGGGCATCACTCTCAAGCACAAGTTCGTCGAAAATCTTCCTGATGTGCTTGAGGAAAACATGCTATACGTTTGCATGGAGTTCGCGACCTCCGCGCACAAGTGCTGTTGCGGATGTGAACGCGAAGTGGTCACGCCGTTAAGCCCGACTGACTGGAAGCTGATCTATGACGGCCGGACCGTCTCGCTGCATCCTTCCATCGGCAACTGGAATTTTCCATGCCGCTCCCACTACTGGATACGGCGCAATCGCGTGGAATGGGCTCCGGCGTGGTCGGAGGATCAGATCCGGAAGGGACGGAGGCACGATCGTCGTGCCAAAGAAGTGTATTTTGATTCCCTGAACGGCGCGTCGGAAGTTGAACCCTCAACCGAACCCGCGCCCATCAAGAAAAAGTCAGCGCCAGCCGAATTGGGAATTTGGAAAAAATTCAAGAAATGGTGGAAGTACTGACAGGAATCGAGTGGCGTTATAGAGGTGGGTGAAGAGTTGAATCGCCTCACAGACTTCGCCGCTGCCTTCGCTTTTCCGTTTATTCACGAGATTCAGCTCGCCGAAAACAACATTCTAATTGCAAACGTCCTTGGAACCGGTTCATTTCTTGAGTTGAATGGCGCAGTGTACCTCGTCAGCGCTGGACATGTTCTAAGAGTGGTCAGAGAACACATAGAGACGGTCGGTGTCCCGATTGACCGGCTGTCGACTACGCCGTGGGCACTGGGTTCCCTCAGCTTCGGCATTCGCGAGCCTTGAAAGAAGTTTGACATTGGGGTTGCTCGCGTCGATCTCGAAAGCGCGATCCTCAAGGTCCGACAATCGGTCTGGAGTAAGATTAAGCGGGCCAATTTCGGCGTGGTGAGCGACAACATGGAGGCGTTTGTATTCGCTGGATATCCCTCGATCTTGTCGCAACAACGGGGTGACGAATTGAAGTCCGGAGTGCTCACCGCGGTATCACCTCGCCTTCGAAGATCTCTGGAGGAACTAAATCGTCAGCTACCTCCCAACGCTCTGCCCTTCGATCCGGCGATCGACCTTGCCTTTGAATACCCTGACGCTTTTCTCAAAGCGGACGGCACAATGGTGGACGGTCGAGCCTTCGATCTTCGAGGAATTAGCGGCAGCTTGATCTGGGGCGTTCTGCCAGATCCAACAGGAGCTCTGTCTGCCCGGCCGGATTTGCGCCTGCGCCTCGTCGGCGTCATGGCGGAAGGCAGCCCTGGCTACTATCTACGCGGGAAACGTTGGGAGATCATTGCAAAACCCCAACCCGACACAGCAGCGTAAACGGTGACAGTCCCATGATGGGAGAGGCCACACCTTCATCATGAAGTTGGAAATCCTATCGGACGTATCTCCACCGCGAAACTCTGCTCTCTCCTGACAGTCTCGTAAACGGTTGGTCACGGCGAAGGAGTGCGCGCGAGATCAGTCATCTCGCGCCGCTCATTCTTGCCCATCTGGCATCCAAGGATGACACTCACTAAAACTTCCTCCGGGAAGGCACGCGTTCTACACCGAAATCGTCCGTCAGCAGGGAAGTCGATGACTCTCCATTTCTTTTCATATGCCCAGTGTGATGCTTTCGTTAAAAATACGACAGTTCCGAAGCGAACCAGAGCATAGGCTTGTTCTGTGGGCGAACGCGCATGCGTGCTTGATAGCGTTTTGACGAAGCTGTAATCAGGGAATCTGCGAGATAGCGAATAGGTACAGCTCTACCCAGTAAGCCCTCTCCAATAGCATATTTGAATCCGAGGCAGACGCCGGTGTGTTTTTCTTTATAGGGCGACCACATGAAGATGTCATCGTTGTTCAAGGGAGGCACGGGCATCGATCTGTTCATCCGCGATATGCCGCGTCGATACGAGGAGATGGGGGACTATTGTTTTGCTCAAGATACTGAGTAAAAATACTCAAGATAATGAGCAAATCGATGTATTGGATATACCGTCGACGAATTCTTGACCGGTTGGCTGAAGGAGCTTTTCGAGCCAGCCGTTGTAGCTCTCTAACACCTGGTCGCTAATTTCACGCTTGGACACGAACTCGGAAAGCGCGGGTATTCCGCACAGAAGGTCCGTGAGCCTTGTCAGTGCGGCCACGCCTTTATCCGAAAGAAAGAGGGTGCGGCGGTTGATTTTGACGGATGGATGAAAGAAATCGAGCCGCTTGATTTCTTCCCAGGTAGGCTTGGGAATGAACGCAGTCGGCGTAAAGAGGCTTTCAACGTCCCTTTCAATTGTTCGCTTCTGTTTCAGCGTCCTTCCGCTGTAGACGGGCCGGTCTTCTGGTTCAGTCACGATGTTTCCGTCCGTGAAGAGATAACGCTGCCTTTAAGTCTTCATGCTCGAAGGCCGAAGCCATGCGGTCGATTTCCTTCTCAGAGAGGCCCAGCTTCGCCGCTACCTTTTGCCAGCTGGCGACCGCCTGCCCTACCTCCGCTGCGATCTTATGCGCTTTATCCGGACCTAGTTCGAAATACGAAGCGACTTCCAGTAACGATTGCAGCGAGGCCGTGCCATCGTCGAGGTCTATCGCTGTGGCCAAAACGCGCGGCTTGATATCGATGGGCACGGGATTGAGATCATAGGCCGGTGCCAACCGCCAGCCGGCGGGTCCCGCATAGAGAAAGCCGTGATTGCGCAGATGGTCGTCCGTGTTCGAGATGAGAATACTGAGCGCGATCCGCCGCCACAGCGCATGCATATCCTCCTTGGGTGCGGCACCGTACTGTCGCAGCGCATCTACGAACTCGAGATAGCTCCGCGTCTCGTTATCGTTAGCTCCCAGCATGCTCATTGCGGAAAGAAAAGGAAGCCGCGTTCCAGCAGCGCGGTCGAAGCGGCGCAGCAAGAGCACGGACTTGCCGGCGACGGTTTCAAGCCTCCACTCTGGCACCGTGATACCGGCTTTCGCCGCGAGCGTCAGGGCGACCCCCTCCCAAAGTACCGTGTTGATCTCGTCGTCCTTGTTCGGGAACTTGGCTATCGCCAGAGAGCCGTCGCGATAGCGAACTGACGCTTTCGGACGGGCGCCGCCGAGCGAAGATCCGGGAGCCAAGAGCAGGCGCAAATCGTCATCCGTTTCGGCGTCAGCCAGAACGCGTTCGGTCGCCGACAGGAGATGCGGGAGTTCAATCAAGGGCGGTATCTTCGTGGGACCGTGCGCGGCCAGGAATGGCCCGCCCTCTTGTTCGGCAAAACGAAGAGCCCCTTGGCGCGCTTCGTCTTCCACCATGAGCAGGAAGTCGATCTCGCTCAAGGTACGCGGCGTCGTTCCCTCCTTCTCCGCGCGCCGACGCTCGGCGCGGCGCATCAGGATCCGTCCCCATCGATCGGGCGATGAATCGCCGATGGCTCCGAATAGTGGTTTGTCAGACGGCGTGTGAAACGGACCGGGTCCAAGTGTCAGGGCCGGCTCCAGCGAGAAGTGTTCCGGCTGCGTGAGCCAACTCTTGTCGTACTCGAAGGTGGCGCTGTTGCTGCTCTTGCGCATGCGTCCCCACAGACGCCCCACCAGGTGGGGAGTTCCCTGCAGGTCCACATATACGAGAACTTCTTTTTCCATTATTCGAGGACCGGCTGTTTTGTTTTGATGGGCCGCGGTCGATGTGAGAAGCGGATTCGCTGAGGGAGGTGTTCCTCCTCAAGCTCCCGGCCGACAGCATCGTTCCTGGGGTCTGCCAAATCGACCAGACGGTCGATCATTCCCAAGATAAAGAGCACAGTGGCATAGGTCCCTAGCGAGACGCCCGGATCGCCGGTCTCGACTTTTCGGAGGGTCATGCGACTTATGGAGGCGCGCTGCGCCAGTATCGCCACGGGAATGCGCCGCCGCCGTCTGGCATCACTAAGATCGTGCCCAAGCTTGTTGAGAGCGCGTTTCACCGGTATTGGCGATCCTGCAGGTAAACGATTCTTTTTCATTTAACGTCCATTAAAATGACCACTAGAGGCTCTAACGTATAATATTATAGACGTTAAATCAATCAGTATATTTGATGTAAATCATACAAAACTTTACGTACAGAGTAATGGACGTAAAACGATTTAAAGAGCGGAATAATGGACGTTGCATTCAAGCGGTCTGCGTCAATGCAAAGGCGGAGTGGGTGCTAAGCGCACACGAGATTGCAGTCCATAGGGTTTTGATGATCCGACCGATATCAGCAGAAGCAATCTGGGCCCGCGAGGCTGTCTAGGGGCTCGAACCAGCTCACCTGCGGAGGCCGGAGCCGGTCGTGACCGCCAGTCGGATCGCGACTTGACGCTGGGTTGGGTAAGGGATTACGAATCGGCTGTTTGTTTGCAAAGTCAAAAAGGAAATTCCGGCTAAAGCGCCTTGAAACCTCGGGATAAAAATAGCAATAGGAATAAGGATGCGTATGAAATCCTCTGCTTTCGGGCGTTGGATCGGCGCGTTGGTCCTTTGCGCCATCGTGGTGGCCTTATGCGTTCAGTTCGTCGACCGACCGGTAGCAACGTTCGCGAACGCCCATTGGGCAGCGAAGAATTCGCTCGCCACTTTGCTAGACCTAGTGCTGCTATTCGTTCCGCTCGGCGCGCTGACTATCTTGGGCTGCGGCTGCACCGTGCTGGCAGGGCGCAGCTTGCCACGATTGGCCGAGGCAACGATGCTCGCGGGTTTCAGCCTGATGTGGACATTGGCGAGCACTGCCTATTTGTTGAAGCCAGCGTTTGGGCGCATCGAGATAGCGACCTATCTTGCGCACTCCGATCTCTACGGCTTCAAGCCGTTTCATGGCAATTCGAACTCGGGGTTTCCCTCCGGTCATCTAGCTATCGCAGCGTCTTTCCTGCTGGTGTTCTGGATTTTCTACCCGCGCGCTAGAATTCTCATTGGCGCCGTCATCGGCGCGCTGATGATCGGCTTGGTACTGGCGACCTGGCATTTCGTGTCGGATGTTGTCGGTGGCCTTTTCGTCGGCGCAACGGCCGCAGAAATGACGATCGCGCTCTTCCGGGCAGATCGCCACGACACAACTGTGACTTGAAACCGCTTTGGTCGCCCACAGCTCAGTGTTCTTCCATGATTGGTCGTTCCAAAAACTCGGTCCGAACTCGTCGGATTGATCGGACAATGATAGGCTTTGCAGAGACTCTGTCGTCTTGGGTCTGGTTCGTCTCCCGACAACCGACGCAGAAAAAGAGAGCGACCGCCAGCGAGTAGGCTATTGCTTTCCTCCACTATCTCCGTCGGCAAGTGCGGTGAGGATTTTGTATGCGGCGGTTACTCTTTCATCGATAGGGTAGTTCTTGTTGGCTAGGATGACGATCCCAAGCCGCTTCTTCGGGACAAATGCGACATACGCCGCGAAGCCGTTGGTCGAACCGGTCTTATTGATCCACACGTCTTCGTGCGGAGCCTCCGGCGGGTTTATTTCAGTGACCGGCGTCGCATTGAAGATCATTGCCGACGAATTCCCTCTGAGTAGCGTCTTCAACGCAACCGGGTACTGGTATTGTTCCCACATCAGATCCTGAGTCATCGGCCCCGCTTTGAAGTAGCCAGTGTGCGCCTCTGTGATCGCGCGCTCAAATGTCCTGCTCAACCCAGTCGATTTCATGTTGGCTTCCACAAAGCGCACCATGTCGGGAGCCGTTGCCTTGATGCCGTAGGCTTCAGAATACAGCACCCCGGTTGCCATTCGGATCGGAGCATCTTCCTCCGTGTAGCCCTGCGCGTAATCAACCATTTTGGCTTCGGGAATGTTGATGTAGCTACTCTTCACGCCGAGTGCAGGAAACAGGACATGTTCGATCAGCGTGACAAAATCCTGTCCCATGTTCTTCGCGGTTATCAAGCCGAGCGTTCCAATATCGAGATTGGTATAGGTCCGATATGTTCGCGGCTCGTGGGTGGGCCGCCAATCCTTGAAATACTGCATCAGCTCATCGTTGTTTCGGACGTTGTCGGGCACCTGCAATGGGAGCCCCCCGTGCGTGTGGGTGCCTAGAGTGAGAAGACTGAGGTTGCCGAACTGAGTGTCTCGCAGGGCCGGCAGGTACTTGCTCGTCTTGTCTGACAGGGAAAGATAGCCGCAAACTCGCGCATAGGACGCCAGCGTCGCAGTGAATGTCTTGGTTACCGATCCGATTTCGAACAAAGTATCACGTGTGACCGGCCGACGAGTTTCAAGTGACGCCACGCCATAGCTGAACACGTAGGGCTTACCGGCAACGGTGATGCCGACGGCCATGCCGGGAATACCGTATTTCGCCATCGCTGGTCGTATCGCCGAGTCCACTGCACTTTTGATGCTATGTTGCATGTCATCGGCCGCGTGCGCGGCTGCGGTTGCCCATATGACAAGGAAGAGTGCCGCCGGTTGGATTTGGTTGGCGATCTTGAGGAGCTGCGAATACGGGGGAATTTTCCCTGTCAGTTTGTATTTGAGATATTCGAACATCTCAGCAAGGGGCATCCTGACCGCAGAGCCCGTACCTTCGAGCGGTCACCCTGACTGCTCTATGCGCTGGGCGGAAGTGAGCGGCATTGCAAGTATCCGTTGCACCGCCTGCCGCATCGGCTCTTTAGGCGCGCGCTCCGGATGTTCCAAACCGAAAGCCATGACAATCTGATCGCCGCTATCATACGTGCACCACACGAACCCGTCGCCTTCAATTTCTCCTGACGTAATATTCAAAGGCGGCCCTTGCTCTCGCGACGGAGGCAACTCGGGCCACATCCCTTTGCTGAACACGAATACCTTTTGAGGATGGTACTTGGTAATCAGCCGCAAAAAACGTTCCATAGCTCGCTTGATTTGTTCGGGTGTTCCAAATTTGTAGCGTTCCTCGTCCGCACCTACAGCGTCCGGTAGGTAGTTGAAAAACAGGACGCGATTCCAAAACTCGGCCCTGTCTTGGAAATCGAAATAGCTCGAGATCTGGTTGAAGAACCGCAGATTCTGCCGTCCGCTGATCACGTCGGCTACGGTATCCAGCGTAAAGCGATCATTGTCACAGTCTCCATGGTGCGAATGTCCCACAATCGCAATTCGCTGCCCATCGATGCCTGCCTCATAGTACGGACCTTTCCACGGCTCGTGTTCGATCATGGCCCTCCTCTCGTGTTTCCGCCGCCGCCGATCGTAGGGTTCGCCCACTTCAACTGGGATTTCCGTTTTGGCTCTCCGATTCCGACTGCTTCTATAGATCGAATGGTGTTCCTCGGCAAGGTTTTAGCCGGCGTTGATCCACGGTGTTACCAGCGGCGCCCGGAGCGCCGGTTCGCTGCAGCGCGGGGCGATGAACGTATCAAATTGGTTGCGCGGGCCTTTCGCGCGGCGGGTTCATCATGCTTTAGCTTCGCGCTGCCGCGAGCGAGTGAGATGCTGGAAGGAGAGGACTCGCCATGCCGACGGTGAACTTGGACTAGCCCCAACCCTTGGTCCGCGTGAGAGCGAGACTGCTGGAATTCTTTCGGAACAATCCGAGCGCACTCCAGGTCGATTGGGTGACCATCGTCTTCCACGAGAGAGGCGAGGCGGGCGCAGCCGGCCACAATTCGCAGATCGCTCATCCCATGCGGCCAGAATTCTTTGGCAACGCTGACGCAACGGCGGGCTTCATGTCACGCTTGATCTGGGACGACGCAAGTTACCATGATGGCGTGGTGGCCAGACCCGAGGGGGGAATACCCGAAGCCGAGGCCATCGCGAGCGTCAGGGTGATCTTTGATCAATGACGCTCTCAGCGCGGGCTCTTCGCGGGAGGAAGTGGACCGCGAGTTGATCTTTCAGACAATCGCCTTCGCGCGAGGAAACAAGGCGCGCGCCGCCACGATGCTCGGACTGAGTCGGAAAGGGCTCTACAATCTGCTGGAGCGTTACGAGGCCGGCGCGTCGTCCTGGCGCCACAACGGCGCCTCCCGCAACGGCACGCGAAATTAGACACCGCGAGACTTTAGTAAGCCAATGAGAAGGACTTAACTTGGTGGCGCTCGAGCAAGAGCCGCCGCGTGACTTCCGTATCGTGGCCGCCACGACAGTTGCCGATATCGAAACGGTACGGTTGCTGTTCCGAGAATACGCGACCTGGCTCGGCATCGATCTGAGCTTTCAGAACTTCGACGAGGAAGTTGCTGGCCTGCCGGGCGAGTATGCGCCTCCAGATGGCCGCCTGTTGCTGGCGTCGCACGGAGACGAGGCAGTGGGCTGCGTCGCTCTGCGAAGATTCGACGAGTGCTCTTGCGAGATGAAGCGAATGTGGGTCCGCCCCAAGTTCCGTGGCCGTCATTTGGGACGCATGCTCGGTGAAGCGGTGACTTCAGAGGCACCAAAGATCGGCTACTCGCTGATGCTGCTCGATAGCCTCCCGTCCTTGAGCTACGCGCTCGCCTTATATCGCTCGCTCGGTTTCCGCGAGATCGGGTCCTACCGCTATAATCCTGATCCTCGTGCGGTGTTTATGCGACTGGATTTGACAAGCGAGAAGGGTCCTCGATGACTCTGCCACGGCTCGCACAACTCGAGAAAGCGGCCACTCTGGTGGCGTCAGCGATAAGGCCAACGCCAGAAATTTGGTGGCCTGCACTCTCGGCGCGTTGCGGCGTCGAGGTCTGGGTGAAGCACGAGAACTACACGCCGATCGGTTCATTCAAGGTGCGGGGCGGGCTTGTGTACGTTGACGATCTGCTTCAACGGGGTTCGGCACCTGCCGGCGTTATCGCCGCGACGCGCGGCAATCATGGCCGGAGCATCGCGTTTGCGGCCCGGCGACGCACGCTGCGCGCGACGATTGTCGTGCCGCATGGCAATAGCGTTGAGCAGAACGCCGCGATCCGCGCTTTCGGTGCTGAACTGATCGAGCACGGTCGTGACTTCCAGGATGCTCTTGAGTACGCAACGCAGTTCGCGCAGGAACGCCGACTCACGATGGTGCCGTCGTTTGATGAGCCGCTCGTGAGAGGCGTTGCCACGTACGGACTTGAGTTGCTGCGCGCGGTTGACGGGCTGGAAACGGTTTACGTACCGATCGGGCTTGGCTCAGGTATCTGCGGAACCATCGCGGCGCGCGAAGCGCTCGGGCTCACGACAAAGATCGTCGGCGTCGTCTCCGAGGCGGCGCCCGCCTATGCGCTCTCCTTCGCGGCGCGCAAACCTGTATCGACGAATTCGGCGAATACCGAAGCTGACGGGATTGCGGTTCGCGTCCCGCACCCGGAGGCGGTCGAAATCATCAACCATTTTGTGGAGCGCATAGTCAGCGTTTCCGATCGAGAAATCGAACAGGCAATGCGGGCTTATTTCACCGATACGCATAATGTGGCCGAGGGCGCGGGCGCGGCGCCGCTTGCCGCGCTGATCAAAGAGCTCGATCAGATGCGCGGCCGTCGGGTGGGACTGGTTCTGAGCGGCGGGAACGTTGACCGCGCAACCTACGCGCGCATTCTCCGCGGCGAGACCGACCCACCATAGCGAGCAAAGGCGATGCGCCCGCAACCGTTGAAGACTTTCACTCAACGCATTTCGCTGCGCCATCCGAATCTTCATGCGGGATTGCCCTGCACGTTCATCGAGTGCGTGGAACCACGACTCGACGCAATCTCGAAGTCGGTCGAACGCGCGAAAGCTGAAGCTTGGAGCCATTACGAAATGCCGACCGGACACATGGCTATGCTGACGATGCCGAATGAACTCGCAGACATTTTTCTTGGCCCGGCCGGAACGACTGAGAGCCCCGGTGCGTGAACTTACTGTCGCTGAAAAACGATCAGATGGCGCAGGACTTCCGCAGGAATGTGCAAGGATTCCGCACCCCTGCGAGGGCTTCCCGCGTTTACTTGAACAATTGAAGGACCGTCAATCTCTGCGTGCAACAATTGCACGGTGTCGGCGCCGAATCAGATCTTGGTTCACGCCAGAAAGCGCCGTTAGTCAAAAATGCTTGCGCCCCGCGAAATTCTAGGTTCCTTGAGCGCGTTCGATCGCGAACGCTGGCGGATCGTCGGTTGACCAAGAACGCTTACCAGAATCCGATCCAACGCCAATGGGCTTCTTAAGGCGTAGGCTAAAGCATCGCTCGTTATCTGCTACGAACGATTCACAAAAAGTTCAGTAACGGAACCTTAATTGAACCCATCTCGCCGCGCGTCGCGCGGCGGGAATGAGGGTAGGGTTCAGTTCCGCCTGCCGCCGGCCAACGACGCCGGCTCGTCCTCGCCGGCGATGCTCCAATTGCCGGTGAATTCGACATAATCGCATCGGTCACAGTAGACGATCTCGACGTTCACGGGCGCGTGGAGCCCGACGCCTATGACCTGACCGATAGCGTTGCAGACCCTCCGCACCAGGGGAACGGTGCGGCATTCCGGACATAGAGAGTCACCGCTTGTGCGTGAGGACGGGCTGCAGGTTCCGTTGACGTCGGATCGCGCGGCGCTTACCGAATGACCGGCTTCGCGCGATCGCGCCGGAATCACTCTCAAATTCGGGCGAGCCATAAACCCTCAGCCTAGCCTTCTTCCGCTGAATTATCATCCTTGGCGTTTGCAATTGCAAACGCTTTGCCGAGCCGCTTTTGCTAAACGCGGCCGTGTGGCAAACGAGGAGGCTCTCTTCCGCCGAAGGCTGCGCGAAATCGTTATCCAGAAGTACGGTTCGCTCGACCGTTTCTATCTTGAAACAGATTTCTCCAAGGGGCACTTGTCGCAAATTCTGCGCGCTAAACGCAGCCCCTCGTTGGCAACGATCGTGAAGCTCGCGCGAGCCCTCGACGTTCAAGTCGCCGATTTCTTCAGAAAGGCGTAGGGCCGTGCGCTTCCAAAACGCGTCGGACTCGCTCTCTGCAGATCAGGATGCTATTTCTCGGATCTGGCGCGCCCGCCGGACTTTACTTTGTATCGCGAGGCGTAAATATGAGCAGCTCAATACAAGCGGCGGTGGCCACGGATGATATCACGCCGAAAGTTGGCTGCCGGCTTGCCACCTACCAGAGGACCGAACGATCGAAAGGTATTCTGGATCGGCTTGAACTGAGCACGCTGGTGTTGCGCTCCGCTGCCGCAACGTTCGTCTGGATCACAGTTGACAACGTTGTGTTTCTGGTCGGCGAAACGAATCCACTCCGGCTAGCAGTCGCGAAGCTTTGCGAGACTCCTCTATCTCACGTGATGGTCAGTTTCTCTCACACACATTCCGGTCCTGAAGTAGACGCGGACTGCCTCAAGCTAATTACCGACGCCAGACCGGAGGGGGGAGTACCCGAAGCCGAGTCCATCGCGAGCGTCAGGGTGATCTTTGATCAATGACGCACTCAGTGCGGACGGCTGACGCTTCAGGATGCGCGGTGCTCTCCAACCTGGTCAGCAACATTCCTACGTCTAATGTATGCGGGCCGAATTCGGAACGGCTTCGCGCCAGCTTGGCGTCGGACGGTATTCTCGAATTTCGAGGGTCTGTCGATCTCTGAATGCCCGTTTCAGAATCTTCCCGAATCGAGAAAGGGTAGACGGGGCGAGGGGCTGACCGCCGAAGGCATGAAGCGCTGGCGTTGGCTTAAGCCGCGATTGGTAGCGGCTATTGAGTTCCTGGAATGGACAGCTGACGGCCATCTCCGCCATCCGAAATTTGTCGCGCTCCGGGACGACCGAGTCACGAGCGAAGTCACGCGAGGGCGATCGTTAAAGGCTTGTCGCACACTCTAAGTGAGCGCAGTCAAGATCAGGTCCCAACGATTCCGGTACTCGTCCAAATTGACCGCGCCCCTGCGTGGCCAGCCGCCTGCGGTCCAGGCGGCACTTCCGGAAGGTAAGGGATGGTCAGCGGTCTGGTAAACAACTGACGCCGGAACTATGAACGCTTCCATCGGCGCGAGCGCTGGCGTCCCAGCGGGCGCATCAGGCGCATTGCGTACGAAGACATAGAATGCGTGCTCGGGAGGAATCGGAGCCAAAACGCTGCCGATCGGCCAGAAAGCCGGACGGCTGTATGAGGATTTCACTTGAATCGTGACATGTCGGCGTCCATCCACGTCGGTCGCGAGCGCATCGATACCTTTTGTGTTCCGTACCGTTACTAAGACGAGAGCGCCTCGTCGGCTAATTTCCGCGGCTACGAAGTGCACGCCGGCCGCGCCGGTGAGTGTGTTTGAAATCTGTGGTGCATTTTTCTTGGGTCGGCGCATCGCAGAGCCTCCTGAAACAGATGGAAAGGCCCGGTACTTTTCGGGAGTTCGGCTTGCCCCCAGCGGTCGCTCAAACTAGCATGACCACACTGTGAGAGAATCGGGGGAAATCGAAGCTTCGGTCCCACCAGAGTTGATCCGCCGCCTCAACGACGAGCCCGGACAGGTTTCACTCGCGCGGATGCGGGAAATTTCTGCCGATCGATGGGTCTCAGCTTTGGATGGCGCTTCGCTGAATGCGCGGGCCAAGCGGAGGCTCGCACAGGCCTCTGCAGATATCCCCGACTTCGCGCCGGTCTGTCGTAGGCTGCTTTCGCAGGTGGGCTTCGGAAACGCCCTCGCGAACGAGATCATCGCAGAGCCAAACTGGGCCGCTTTGCAGAAAATCCTTGATGATGCTGGCATTCGGGAGGCCGATACAAAAGAGGCGTTCGGCCGACGTCTCGGACCCCTTCTGGTCAGTAAGGGACTGATTTTTTGGACTCTCAAGGTGGTGTTCGGGAATCCGCGCAACACCTTGAGCGTGCTGATCGCGATGTTTGCTGATAGGGAGGCTGAGATTCGGCTTGAAGCAGTCAGAGCGCTCAAAACATACGACATCTCTGATATAGAATCCGATCTGATTTACGCGCTCGACGACACGAGTAAGGATGTCCGTGCGGAAGCGCTTCGCGTCCTTAAAGACCGACTTCCGGAGGAACACTTGGCCTCGATTACTGCTCAAGCCGTGGATGAAGCAGGTAAGGTCAATGACATCCTCCGGGCGACACGACAGTTTCTCCTCGGACTGCCAGCGAAGGTTCCTGGTCTCGGACCGGTCATCGAGTTTCTCAAGGCTTCCGCTAAGGGCACCGGCGTGTTCTTCGGAACGGCAGCAAGGGCCGCCAGAGGAGCGGCCGGCGGGGTGGCGGATGCCGCAGGATCAGCGAAAAATTCGATATTAGGTGCGTTCGGAAAACTCGGACGCCAGAGGGAAAAGGATTAGTTCGTGCTCTTTGTTCGGGTTTTCATCACCAGGTTCTTTCTCTCTTTGATAGCGCACATTGGCGCGCTGCTCGGTATAAACATCGTGACCGATAGTGTCTTTGCTCCCGTAGTCGAACCCTTGGTGCCCCTCTTCGTCGTTTTGATGGTTCTCTCTTCTTTGATAATCGCCTTCGCCATGGCAATGGACGAATATCGGGAAGAGAAACAAAGACAAGATCTCGAAGTACTGGGACTATATTGTAGCAACTGTCAGCACTTGAGAAAGAAGATGTTCGGGCGATTTGCGTGCGCTCTCACCGGATCTCGCACGACAGAGGGGAACAGTTGTGCGAAGCACTCAGAATACTCGGGCCGGCGTGCCAAACTAACTCCGAAGTCAATTGACATTGAGATACTTGCACTGCCTCGGATCTGACTAGACTTGAGACCGGGCGTCAAATATCTTTGCAAGGCTAACTATGTGTGGATTGTCGAGCGCTGCACTTTTCTCATTTCTCTTCATTCTGCGGATTTAGGAATTGCTTTGGATGCAACCATCGGGAGGTCGCCATGACCTGTCCATCGTGTAAGGGCAGCGGACTTGTGAACTGTGCTCGGTGCAGTGGTAGGGGATGCAGTGGTTGCGGAAACTCTGGGAAAGTTCCGTGTCCGAATTGCAAGGGCAAGGGATCAAAATGAAGCGAGATAACGGCGCGCCCGCGCGTTGCGCGGGCGCGCCGCGCGCAGCCTACTCCTGGCAGTTGCGGTTGAGGATATAATCCGCCGCGCGCTGTGCCTGAGCCGCCGCGTGAATCAGAAGCCTGCGCTCATCGCAAATCTTCTTGAGCCAGCCGGCCACGTAGGCGGCCTGATTCGCAATCACGGCGTTTGAGATTCCGGCTTCCGCGCAAAGGTAAGCGCCTCCGAGTTCGGCTACCAGTTCCTCGCGTGAATATGTGGCCGACCCGAACGGTGCCGCTTCAGTAATCGATTCGCGGTTGAGACGCTTCGGCGAACCACAAGCATGAATAAGCTCATGATCCAACGTTGCGTAAAATTCCTCTACTGACTCAAAGAGATTGCGCGGCGGGATAGTCACTCGATCTGAAGCGACGCTGTAGAACGCTTTTGAGCCGGCGTGCTGAATCTCGGGCGGGTTCGGCATTCCTGCAATGATCTTCTCCGCGGCTTCGATCGGATCGTGCTGGTACGTTTCAGTCTTCGGAAGTTTGTCGATCACTGCCTGCGGCAATTCGGACTGCTCAACGTTGAACACGCGGTAGTATCTGAGTAGAAAACGCCGGCGCGTCTTCCCTTCGGCTTCCTCGGCGGCGAGGTCTTCCGTGCGCTGCTTCACGTTATCCGCCTTCCAATAGACGATCAACGTGCTCTCCTCGTCCTTGCGAACATGGCCGCCGAGTTCGTTCGCCTGCCGGTAGGTCAGCCAGAACGGTGAAACGTATTTCGACGCAGACAGTAGGAACACGTTGACGCCACGATACAGTTTCTTGCTCACAAGATTGCGCGGCAATCCGGTTGAGGTCCACGGCCTGCGCCATGGTACAATCCCGTTTTCGAGCATACTGATTATCTTTTCGGTAACGATGCCATATACATCCATTGTAGTAGTCTCCGAGTTGATATTGACGGTGAAAGAGAGAGCCGCTTTCACGGCTCTCTCTCGGTTGGATGAGTTCAGAAGGGGATGTCGTCGCCCGCTTCCGCTTTCGGCGCGGTGCCGTTCGCGCGATTGCCGAGCATGCGCATCTGAAGCGCTATAATCTCGGTGCGGCTGCGCTTTCCGCTTCCGTCCTTCGCCTCGTACTGACGGGTCGTCAGCCGTCCTTCGACGTAGACCTGGCGGCCTTTGGTCAAAAACTGCTGGCAGGTGTCAGCGAGCTTTCCGAACGCAACCACGCGATGCCATTCAGTCCGCTTCTGCTGTTCGCCGGTGCGATCCTTGAACCGCGCGGTCGTGGCCAGCGAGAAATTCGCCACGTTCTGCCCTGACGGCAGCGCACGAATGTCGGGGTTAGCGCCAAGATTTCCGATTACGATCACTTTGTTGACTGACATGATTAGAACCTCCGTTCTTTGTTCCTTGGTTTGGCTCAATAGCCGTCTTCATCGATTCGGTGGGCGGCAAACTCGCGATCGGCCTTTTCGCCGTGCCCGCAGCTTGAGCCGTAAACGGCCTTGTCGCTGGGGTAGTAGAACGCGCGTTCGCCTTGATTGATCTGCGTCTGGCAATTCGGCTCGGCACACTTCGCCGGATACCTGACGGTGATCCACTTGGGATCGCACTTGAACCTTCGTCGCATTTTCGTTGCTCCTTTCCGCCCGCTTCCCGTCTTCGGGCAGGGCGTGCTTCGCGTTGCTTTCATTCCCGCGCAACATTTTTCGCGGGGACCTCTCAACCCGAACTGGAGGTCACAGCGCAGATTTCTAGATGCGCGAGCGGAGCGGGCGGCAGGACGTGACAGAGCGAAAGCGGCCCGAATGGGCTGGCACGGCGTGCTAGCGCAGCGAACGCCACCAATGAGAGCGGCGGCGAAGCGGAGATCGCAGGTGGAGTCGGGGATGCGGAGTGGGGCCGCGAGGCGAAGTTTACGGAGCTCTCGCGGGGCGGCTCATAGCGAAGCGCCGCGGCATGCTGTTGGCAAACAGGAGGGGTACGATCAGGGTGGACGGAAGGACTTCTGGGTAACAGGTGAACGAGAGGCAGGGCGGCTTTCTGGCGATTGGAGATAGGTGTGGGGCGTAGTTTGGATACGCGCGAGCAGGTAGTCGTGTTCTTCCGTGCGAAATGGCGAAGCGCGCGAGGGATGTACAGGCACAGCGACGATATTCGCTTAAGTCGATGAAACTGCAGATTCTGTCAGATCTTCATCTGGAAATGGTGAAACCGCCCTATTCATGGCGCATTCCGGAGACCGAGGCAGAAGTCGTGGTTCTCGCCGGCGATATTGGTGTCGGGCTCTCGGGCGTGAAGTGGGCGATACGAGAGGCTGAGCGTCTCCAGAAGTGTGCCGTCTATGTGCCCGGGAACCACGAGTACTACGGAGAACGGCTGAATGTTCTGGAGAAAATGAGGGCCGTGGTGCGAGGCTCCAGGGTTTATGTTCTAGATTTGGACGAAGTGATGTTGGAAGGAGTGAGGTTTCTAGGCACTACGCTATGGACCGACTATTTGGCTTTCGGGCGCGATCACCGTCCGGACGCGATGGACAAGGCGGCGCGCTTCCTGAATGATCATCGATTGATCAATCGTCCATACGGCTTCACGCCGGCCGATGCACTGGAGTGTCATGAACGCGCACGAGCGTGGTTGGAGGGAAAGCTCGCAACAAAATGGGATGGTCCAACCGTCGTGGTTAGCCACCACGCACCGTCTCTCCTGGGCACGGACGCAAAATTCCGGAACGACTGTCTGACCGGCGCTTTCGTCTCCGACTTGGAGGAGCTTATCCACAAATACTCGCCAACCATTTGGATACATGGCCACACGCATCATTGTGTTCAGGACATCGTTGGGAAGACTCGGCTGTTCGCAAATCAGAAGGGCTATCCGCACGAACCCGCGACGGGACAATTCGATCCATGTTTGGTGGTTGATATCTAGTTTCCGGAACGGACCACGGTGTGGCGAATCTAGAGTGTGACGCTGCGTCCCAGGAGCATCGCCTCATGCAGTGGAAAGGGTCTGCGCGTGTCGTAGCTGTATTGCACATGAAATCGGCGCAGCGCGTGCACCAGCCTTGCGATTTCCAGGGCGGGGTCGTCTTTCTGCTTGAACATCACGCAGATCTCATCGAGCTGGCCGGATACACGAGGCTGGCGATTCGTTTCTGAACCGAGCGAGCGAGGTACGATCGTCCATTTCGAGCGTCCGCCCACGCTGGGCGCCTTGCCTTTGAGAGCGTACCAAGTGCGGTCCTGCCTCTCCCAGTTCCAGAGCCCGACTGGCCACTGAACATCCCGCTCCGGGTAATAGTAAGGGAGCTTGTCGGAATCGATACTTGTCCGCACGATGCGAAGGTTGGGGAAATTGTTCGGAGTGAATGCTTTTTCTCCGAGATCCAGGCGGTCTAATGATAGCCCGTCGTTGTTGAGCGCCGGTACCCTGTGGCCTGAGGAATCGACCAGAACAATTGTCGTACCGTCCTGATTCAGGCGTTCGAGAACGTCAGCATAGAAGCGTGTTATGTTCGCAACGGTTTCCGGACGACGGTCTCTTCCGACACGTTGGTAGTCCGAGGAGAAGATTTTGAGCACCGCATGAGCGTAGGGCATCCAGTTTGACTCACCAAGCATGAGGCATTCGATGACGTGGTTCCTAAGTCGAACGGCGATCGGAAAGCTCTGCGCTTCTCTCCTGTTGCCAAGAAGTTGTTCGGCATCCCTTTGAATCATCACGATCGCGGCGAGCTTGACGTTGCTTAGGTCCAGCCAAATGCTGGGTACCACACCGAACATTCGTAGACAGTCCCGCACCGCCGCTTTTATTCGCTCGGTTCTCTCTTTTTTTGGGTTCTCGATCTGTGTGGTCAATAGGACTTGAGCGAGACAATTGGCCTTGGCGAGGGCTTGTCTCGACATCAAATATGGATCGTCTCGTCTGCCCCACAGAGTTTCTGGCATTTCCAAAATGGCGCACGCAAGATCGCGTCTCTTTCCACGACGATTGAGAATATAGTTCTGCATGCGCTCCGACGTTGTCTGATTCAGTTCTCTTTGTTGATCGCTTTCTATGGCAGCAAGCTGGTGCGAACTCCATCCGGGGCCAGGATGGTCGGCAACCATAGGGAGACTCTGGGACAGGAGATCGGCGGGTGCGGAAATAATTCGGATTGAAAGGTGTTCGGCCCAGTGCAGTTCTAGGATGCCGTCCGCGTTCGTTCCGGGTTCGGCCGGGCCTAGATAAGATTGCAGACCGTCGGCGATGATCCTGGGTGCGTCTTGCGTGGTGTTGAAGACATAAAACTCGAGGGGAACCTTGACCTGGTTCGCGCTGAGTGCCTGAAGTACGTTGAACTGCTTTTTGCGTGACTGCTCAACTAGGGTTGGCGAACGAGTGAGTTTCGCAATCCGTCCGTCCAAAACTGGCACTGCGACTCTGTGCTTTACGCGGCTGAGATTGGGTGCGCGCTCGAATCCTGCCGCTGCAAGGTGGGCGTCGAGCTGTCCGACTATGCGGGCGCGATCCGGAAACGACACCCCGCTTCCGCCTGGCAAATTTCTGTCGCCGCTGCCCGGCGCGAGCCTAGGTAGCGTAGAGAACCTACCTTCGGTCAACATCGGAGACAGTAGACGGTTCTTTTCCAACTGGGGATTGCCGGACAGCGTACGAAGCCATTCGACCACCGCGCCCTCCTTGTGACGCTCGAAACGGACAACGGGATCTGAAAAATGCGTAGTCGTCTGGGAATGCGACGACCTGTTGCGGCTAAGGTGAACTGCAAACGAACTGTGATGATAGCCTGACCAGCGAGGGCTGCCGTTAATGTTGGGAACGAAAACATCGAGTTTTCTTGCAGGGGCACCGAAGCGATCAGGATGGTCTAAGGAGCCCCAATTTCGAATGGACCCTCGAACCACAACGTGGATTCCTGGCTTCTGAGGAAAAGTCGCCACGGAAACGGATATGACGTGCGCCCAATAACCTCGGTCTTCATCGGTAGGTGGGAACGCGATGAGTTCAACACCGTTGAAAAGGCTCGATTGGGGTGTTTGCGGAATCAGTATCTTTTGATCTCCAATGCCGAGAAGGATTTCTTTCGAAGCTATCGCGCGTACCGCATTTGCCGTGAGCACCTCGAAGAGCAAACGATCTTCCGGCACCGCGCAGACGCCATCGTGGTCCTTCATACGGGTCGACACTTTGCGCATGCCCCAGTTCTTTGGATCACGTGGAGTCTGAGCGATTTGCTGAATCTGCTGGCGACGCGATTCAACGTCGGCGTAAAGAGTGTTTAGCCAGAGGGTCAGTGCATTCTCGAGAGACTTTTTGACGCTCGGAGCAGGCTTATCAAGAAAGTAAAGCCTTAACCCTTGCGGCCCGTCCTGCTCTCTGACTTGTTCCATAAAGGCAACTCCAGCAACAAAGCAGGCTAGGAACTCCTTGAGACCAACTAACCAGATGTTGAATCGTCCGCGGCGCGTATCTTCTTGAGACCACTGGCTTAGAGTTCGATACTCAGTTCCACCGAGTTGAAAATACGTAAGTACTGCGTTCCTCTCTGGAAACGCATCGGCGCTCCACACAGCGACCCTCAGTGAATCAACTCTACTCATAGTTCAGGCCCTCGGTTTGCTTGAGTGCATTGTAAAAGGGTCGGTAAAGCATCCGCGCGACTTGCGCATCGTCGCAATTTGATGAATCAAGTGCCATTTTGAGTTGATGAACCGCTTGTATCAGTGCGCTGCTGGAAGGAGTGTCGTGCGAGTCGTTGAACGACTCGGGAGCGAAAGCGCTATCGATGAAGCCCACGAATACCGGGCATCCTCCGCGAATACCGCGACCCACGCCCTGCCACAACTGGGCCAGCAAGTCCCAAGCGAATTGCGCCTTGTGCTCTGCAGACAATGAGCGATAATTTTGCGGTCCGCCGAGACCAGAGCGCAGAATTCCTGCGGCAGCGTATCGCATACGACGTGCTCTGTCCCCGAAGGTCTCTCCCTGTCGCGGCTCGACCCCAGCCTCGAATCGTTCGAGGGCGAAGCGGTTTAGCCGGCCAACGACCGAGCTCAAATCATCAGGATGGGGATGCGGTCGGTGAAGAAAATAGATCGACGAAATTGCGGCTTTCTTGTTTGAGTTCAAGATATTGTAGCCTCGCGACACTATCTGAATCGGCGCGACCAATATCGAGTACTCAGGTTCCTCGCCAAATCTTTCGATCAGCGAGCGGGCCAGTGGCTGGACGCCGTCTCCTATTCCGCTCGAGATTTCTTCTTGATCATCGGGATCTTTCTGTAAGCAGAAAACTTTCCAATTGGCCGAGCCGCGGTTGTTTCGGACCGCACGGCTTAAGGCATTCGCGACGATAGCCGAATCAAGGTAGGAGTTGACTACGAATAATGCGCGACGGCGGTTCTCTTGCAGTTCGGAACCCCAGAGCTCCTCGCTCCTGGTCCAGTGATTCTCAATGAGACTTTGCTCTCCTCTCGCCCGAACCATGTGATCAGCAATTATCCGCAGGTTATGTCGGCGGTCCTCTGGAGGTGATCCGGAAATCCGGACTGCACGCTGATGATGCGGTTCGACTATCTTCACCAAAGCGAATCGTGATCTCTCGATAGCTTTAAGTTCCGCATCCGGCTGGAGTAGGACCGCGTGTGTCGGAACTTGGACGTCAAAGCAGGGCGACGCGGAGTGAATGACCTCGCCCGTAGAATGATCGACGCGCGCGCCTTTTCCTCCGGCCCAACTCGTTCCTGACATCATGAGCACATGAGGGCCGGCCTGGCCTTCGGCTTTTAGTAGATCGTGTAGATGAACTATCAGGTGGCGACCGACGCCAAGATGGCTGATGAGGGTGAGCTTACCGCCAAGACGCGCCTTCGAGTGGGCCTCAGCTTCTTCCCACAAGAGACCGAACACAGTGCGGGCGGGATTACCCGGCAATAATGTTCGGTAGTGACGAATCAAAGGGCTTGCCCGGAATAGTCCCACATCTTCAATACCCAGTTCGTTGGCTACTCCTGGCTGGGCCTTAACAAGCCAGTTGTAGGTTGAAAGAATCAGGTCAGATATCACTGCGAGCGAGATGGCTAAGGCGCAGTGACGCCGTCCGGCAGCATCAGCCTCGCGGGCTGAATTGAAAGCTCGGAGGGTACTATCGAGCATTCTCTCTATTTGTTCGACGATCGGTTCGTAGCTATCTGCTAGAAGCACTTGTCTTGCGATTTCTCCGAGCGAAGAGGCCGCTTCGCTAATGCTTATGTCCGAATATTCTCCCGAGGATGACTTTTCGGATTCACCAGCTTCTTCGACAGAGATCGACCACGCTGCGACAGAGCGCGCGATCGCGGATGCAGCACGCATGACCTCAAGAACCCGGTGCTCAGCTGCTTCATCAGAGTCTTCCGAGTGCACCTGATCGAGAGAGAGACGACAGAGAATGCTGGCAGCCGTAAAGGGCCCTCGTTGATAGATGTCGGATAGGAATACTCCCTCCGTTTGGAGCAATCCGTACACTGATGCGACTAATTTTGAAAGTGTGTGAAAGTTGCTCTGCCATTTGGCGATCGTTCGCCGTCCAAACTGCGCCCCGCTCCGTATCCGAAGAGCCTCGGCTGATCTGCGGGCGACCTCAGGAACATATACTCCGCGTTGAGCACCCATTATTGGTTCGCGTGGAGCGAAAATTCCGTCGAGTTCCTTCTGTACCGCGTCAACCTCATCGACGATGACAAGGTCAACGACATACTGGAGCAGTTCCGGAATGGTGACACGCTCCTTTAGTACCCAAGGGTCCGGAGTCATGTAGGCAAACGCCGCCGGCGTCATCAGGATGACTTGCGCATCCACCGCAGTACGCTGCTGTTGTTGAGCTGGGCATACCGGAAACAGGGGGCAGAGACGGTGCCGTCTATTGCCTTGAGGTTCCGGTAGATCGTAGGCGTCGTTGTTTACACCGGCTGCCAACTCCGTCGCGTTGGTCTTTCCATCATCTTGATTGGTAGCCCGACTCGGCAGAATGTTGCGACATGGCTTGTCACGCCAACTGGGCCAGTGAGACGATTGTTCGCGTCCGAGAACGACGACGCGTTCCTTCTGCCATCCGTCCAGCGGACATGCAGTGCTGAAGCCGCTGCCGATTTGTCCGAGTCGTGAAAGGGACATGCTCCCCTCGGCGAAGGCACCTTCCCAGTGAAGTGCCTTCAAGTGCTCTTCACGCCGCTGGAAACTCGCTAGTACAGTCGCGGAAATCCCGTGCCGCTTGAGCCGGTCAGCAAGGGTCGCGGCTTGGACGGTGTCACTCACGAGCAGCGCAACGCGTTTACCTTTTCGGCCAAGTGCAAGAGCGAATAGAATACCGAGTACCAAAGTGGATTTTCCCGACGAAAGCATTCCCACTACGTGCACCGCCCCGTCGAGCGTAATTGTCCTGTTAGAGTCGGAATCTCCTGAACCCATTGTTTCCATTCTTAGTTTCCGAAGGCGGTCCGCGAGTGCGAGAGGTGGCAAGGCGTCCGCGGGCCAATCCTCCTCGCATTCGCGCGCATCCACCTTCTTAGCGACCGAGAGCATCTCGTCCAAATTCAGTTTAATCGGCGGGTTGAGCTCGCGAGAACTTAATACGTGCTGTCGGAGAGTCGAGTCCTGTGGCGGAACGTTCGGGATTTGATAACGAAGCACCACCTCGCCGTCGTTAAGCGCCACCAGCGCTTCTCCTGGACCGGCTGGGCCGTCCTCGCTCCGCGTCCAGGGCGCGACTTTTGCCAGCCATGTGTCTAGGACTTCCAGAAGCGTGGTCGATCTGGCCGACCTCAGTTGAGGGATCTGATTGACGAAATCGAAACACCGGAGTGTTTCCTGCGTGCGCTGATAGCTTCGGCAAGCATCGTCCCAGAGGGCGGCGGACCCAAAATGGGCGGCGAAATGCCTCAGTATGGCCAACGCTTTGACAGCCTCTCGGCCGACGGTTGAACTATCAAGCAGGCTTGGATAGCCCATCATCAATAAGGGGACTGTCAGAATATTTTCATTCGGAAGAAACCGCGAGAGAAACCGGAGGCAGATCTCGGTCAATGCAAGAGTCCGACTCGCATCGGCCGACATGCTCTCAGCCGATGGGTCGATACGTCGCAGCGTAGAACGATACTCGGCAATGAATTCGCGATCGGATCTCACGAAAGCTCCTTCACTAGTTTGGACACGGTCGTGAGTCGGACAGGCAGTTTCCTCCATGACTCACGCAATGCGAGAAACCGACGCTCATAATCAGGTGTCACTTTCCGGAGGTAGTCAGGAACGACGAGCAGGCACTCGTGACTTCTCGCGAACTCCTTGAATCCTTCGAAGGTTCTCGCGAGTGTCGCCGGAGAAAGATAATCCTTGACGTCGATCGCAATCTTCCGCTTTCGATCTGGTGACTGCGCCACGATGTCGACCCGATCGAGCTCCGGCCACAAGACACAGTTCCATCCTGCTTTGCTGAGTTTGCGTTCGACTTCGAGCTCGGCTCGTCCCGGAAGACACCAAAAGATGCGAAAAGGCCGAGCGAGCTGTCGGACTTCGTTAGAGAACTCAATCGTGTCGTAGTTGCCGGACAGAGCTTGTTTGAGCGCCGCGGGATCGCGGCAGTCTGTCTCGTGCCGTTTGCCGCCTCGATCGAGAGGCCTGAGCAGCGTCCCGGACATCTTGCAAATCCGCAGGCTTCCTAAAGCTGCCATTGATTCTGGCACCGGTTGATAAAAGTGGCCGAGCAGGTCTCGGGCGTCACGGTCCATGAGTACCGGGTAATCGTTCAAGATGCGGGCGACGCTTTGAATTACAGGTCTCTCGATCACAAGTCGGCGCCAGTTGCGATAAAACTCCGGCCCATCGGACCGGTTGAAGCAGATCTTGATGAGACGCTCGTAGCCAGCGTTCTCTCTGAGCTCCGCTTCTGGATCGAAGCCTTTCCCCGCAAGCTCGAAGCCCTCTGTGCTGACAGCTCCATTTTGGATAAGCCTCGCTGCCGTGAACTCGCCATCTACATCCCACGACAAATCTGGAACCCACTTGTAAAGGGGTTGGGCGGCCCGCCGCACTGCTTCCCCGAGTTCAACCGGCCATGTCGCGGAGCCGTCGGCAGCGTTGAGGGCCGAGGCAAGATCGAAGGCGCGCCTAAGACTTTCGGGATAGCCTCCTTTCAGCGAGCCGTGCCGATCTAGGCAATCCTGAAGCTCGACGAGCGCCCTGGCGTACAAGGCGAGCATGTCGCGAGAACTGACAGCTGGTCTCGACGGCTGTTCAATTTTCGTAAGACGGGCGAGGACCTCTTCTGGAACAGAAATTTTGTTGCTGAAGTAGCGGTACAGAGAGGCCCGGCCGATTCCGAGCGCTCCAGCGCACGCGGCCTTCCAACGCCGACCATGTTGGGGAGCGAAAAGTGCCTCACATCGTGAGAGAAAATCCTCGCCGCGCATCATCCACCACCCAAAATATATACTGTCTCAAGTGTCTCAGGTCAATTTGCGCAGTGCACGATTATCCACAGCGGATCTGAGACGCGCGAAGCGGAGTGCTGCACAGACGTGACAAAACGAAGTGTTCGGCGCAGCCGATGGCGCGGCGTGCCAATGGAGTCTCGCGTTACCACTCAGAGCGGCAAGAGGCGGAGAAGTGGCTGGGTCAGGTCGGGTTAGTGGAGGTACCCTCCGTAGGTATTGAGATCTGGTACTTTCTGTACAATAGTACCAGGTGTCATGCGAGCCATTGGGAAAGCGACGGCCGGGCGACGCAAAATTCACGTCGACCTGCCGGAGGAAATCCACCGGAAGCTTCGTGTGAAGGCGGCGTTGGAAGACATATCGATGCAGGCCTTCGTCGCGCGTGTGGTCGCTAAGGCGGTCAAAGACGTATCTATCCCCATGGGTGCGAATGATCGTTCGAGAAAAGAGGGTTGAGCAGGTGTAGAGGAGCGGCAAAGGCTCGCGCACTTCTGGCGCGCAAACCATATCCGCAGGCCCGCGCTTTTCAGCTCAACGTTTGGCGAGGATTCGCAGTGAGATGCCGATCTTGAGGCGCCGGTTGAATTCGAGTCCGAGCCATGTGCCGGAAGCCCAGTAGAATAGTGGTCGGCGGGCAATGGCGAACAAAAGACGAATATGATAGTTTGCCCGGCTGTGGATACTCCTTCTTGGGATATGCCCGCGGCCTATCGAGATCTGAAGGGCGTGGGTTACGTAATGCGGGATCCTCTCCGTGAGGCGGGTCACCGGGCTATGGATGCGTCATGAAAACGCCTGGAGTGGGGGAAATGGAGGCAGCTTTTGAGGCGGCGGGTTTGATCGGTGTGAGCCAACCGAAATCAGTACATCCGATAGGAGAATCCGGTTCCCGCTCATTGAAGCGGTTTCTTGGAGCCGACGAACAATTCTCGGTCTGTAAGACATCGTTTCAATACTGAGGACACGAAATTGCAGAGTAGTGTTTCGGACCTTAGAGAACGGCGCGAGGGTAGACAAACAAACGTTCTCCCTTTGCCTAGGCGGATTGCCACTGATCATGAAACGAAAATTTTCTCCTATGATAAGAACAGGGGAACGAAGAATATCGGAGCTGCGCGTGGTCGCGAGCTCGCGACTGTTTTGCGGCAAATCAACGAGACGGCGGAATTCCGTCAGCGTTCTGACTTAGCCTCGTTCGTCAATTGGAAAGGTAACGCAGCGGCTCCAATACACAGGTGGCTGCGCTACAGAGAGGCATACTCGCCGCATTTGATCACGAAACTTTCGCTTGGCGATAAGATACTAGATCCCTTCTGCGGCTGTGGGTCTATCATGATTGGGGCCGCCGAGCGCGGCTTCACCTCGACAGGCATCGATATCAATCCTTTGGCCGTATTTGCAGCAAGAGTAAAACTTGCTCCGCTTTCACGTATGCAACTTGTGGCCATTCGCACGTTTATCGATGGTCTCTGCGGCCGAATGAAGTCAAAAGCGCTCTGGCCTCTGCCTGCACTCTCCATCGCCTTGAAGGTTTTCGAGCCGGAGATTCTGGAAACATTGCTTCGACTCAGGTCAATATTCGAGTCGGACTTTTCTGCGGACAAGTCCAGCCGCGATTTCCTGCACCTCGCGTGGCTAGCAATTCTCGAAACAGTCGGAAGCTATTTTAAAGAGGGCAATGGAATTAAGTATCGAAACAAGAAACGTCTGAAAACCGGGTATGTTCGGCGACTCGAGGGGGAGTGGCAATACGAACGGTTCGGACGGGACCAGAAGCAGTTTGTACTCGATGTCTTTTCCTCGCAGGTGAGGCTGATGTTGAGTGATACAAGGTGCTGGCGGAAAGGGCGGTGGCGGGATCAAAGCGTTATTCAGGGAAATGTCCTGGCGATGGATGAACTTCTTGCAAAAAGTAGATTTGATTCGATCGTTTTCAGCCCTCCTTACGCGAATCGCTTTGACTACTTTGAATCCATGAAAGTTGAGTTGTGGTTCGGAGGATTCGTAGACTCCTACGAATCTATCGGGCGATTCCGCAAGGCATCGCTGCGCTCGCATCTGGGTGCGGATTTGACCCGCTCATATGGTCGTGTCGATTCTCTAGAGCGTTTGATTATACTCATGGATTCTGGTGCAAGCAGTTGGCGCATGGGTGTGCCAGAGTTGCTGCGCGGCTATTTCGATGACATGCGGATGACATTGAGACATTGCAAGACTTTGGTCGGGGACGGGAAATGTTTTGTCGTGGTCGGGAATTCCGCGTTTGCCGGCGTCATCATCCCCACGGATGTACTACTTGCAAATTTGGGCCTTGAGTGCGGATTTAAGAAGGCAGAAATTTTAGTGGCGCGACATCTCACCGTCGCGCCCCAGCAACGCACTCAGCTTGCAAATTTGGAGGATAACATGCGCGAGAGTGTGGTGGTGCTTTCTTAATGAGTAGTTTCCGTAAATCCTCTGTAGCTCAGCACGAACTGTTCACAACACTGAGCTCCAGTCGGACGTGCGGAGTGGAGGCTTCTGATCTTTTTCGGGAAGTATCTTCATTTCCTCCATTCGAGGAAATCTCGAACGGTGAATTGTTTTCGCTCAGTCTGAGTAGCAATAGCGCGAACCTCACACACGGCTTACATCGCTTTCCAGCAAAGTATGTTCCGCGCGTTCCGGCATGGGCTCTGGACGAGTTCGCCAGTAAGAACGACGTGGTCCTCGATCCTTTCTGCGGATCGGGAACGACACTGGTAGAAGCGCTGTCGCGCTGTAAAGTTTCCATCGGTATGGATTGCGATCCGCTCGCGTGCATGATAACAACTTCAAAAACATCAGCCCTCAAGCACGATAGAATTCACGAACTAGGTCAACAGATTCGGAAATCGTGGCATAGAGCCGCTCCGGAGCTCGACGTTCCAATGCCGGGTGTTATAAATTTTGGTCACTGGTTTTCGGAGAGTGCATGGGGTGATTTACAGTCCCTTTTCGCCACGATTTCCCTGCTGAACTGCACGAAACAAGAGCGTGACTTTCTTCTTTGCATTTTCAGTTCAGTCCTTCGCTATGTCTCGAACGCCGACGACCAAACCCAAAAAACGTATGTTTCCGGAACGCTGAGGAAAGATGCTCCGGAGGTAGCCTCGACGTTTTGGAAATCCTTCGCGAAGGCGTTGACCGGGGTTAGGGAACTCGATGCATTGAGGCTTCGGGAGGCTGAAGCTAGGATCATGCGAGGCGATGCCACAAACATTCAGCTAAAGCCTGGTTCTGTTGATCTTGTAGTTACCAGTCCGCCGTACCTGGATTCAGTAGATTACATGTATAACCTGATGCTTGAGTATTTCTGGCTGGGATCGCTGCTTGGAGTGCCGGACAGGAAGACGTTTAATCAAATGAGACGGATGCCGACGGGCGCCAAGAATCCGCTCGCTAAAGGTCCAAGCAACTTACCAGCCTGTCTCGCGGACTTAATCTCAGAAATAGATATCCCGTCTAGTCGGATCTCGGCGACGCGCTCATATTGCGCAAGCATGGCGCGACACTTCAGATCCGCGGCGAGGATCATGAAGCGAAACGCGCGCTACGTCTTAGTCATCGGAAACAGCAAAAGTGGAAAAGGGGTTCTTCCAATCCATGATTCGCTCATCCGGCTTGCAGCAGACGCGGGCTTTGCCTTCGAGAAGGCGTTCGCTTATCGCATCCGGAGGCACTATATGAAGTTTCCACGAGCGGGCAGAGGGGGAATTATTACCATGGATTGGATAATCATTCTGAAAAACACGCAGGAGCAGATTCGCTACCCAGGTCGCCTCCCGTTGCCCGATTTCACTCTTCGCGGCGATGAGGTCGCAAATTGATCCATGCCCTCCGCTCCCCTTCAAACCCAAGACTACTGGCGCGTGAACAGCTACGGATATCCGAATCCGTTCGTCGAGGAAAGCAAGTCCCAGGAAGCTTGGGTTACTTTCAAGACGTTCTGCGATCACGACAACGGTGAATACGCTTCCGTGAAGTCGTTTTGGGAATCAAATCGCGCGCCGCGCAAGCTTGACAGCCATGCTGTGGAGAGCTGGAAGGCGACATTCGAGGAATTCGGGCTCCTATATGTCATAAGCCGATCTAACAAGGTGATCATCACTCCCGCGGGCAAACAGTTTTACGAAGCCGCCGCTCGCGAGCACGAGGACGACCTTGTCTGGATTGGCTTAAATCTGTTGCTTAGGTATCCGCTTCGGGGACCTCCCCGCGCGCGGAGCAAAAGTGCGGCACACGAAGAATCGAACCTTTTGCTCTATCGCTTTCTGTACTCAGCAATGCGTGATCTTGGCGATTATTTCTGGTGGACCGAGCTGGAGCACATTTTTTGCCGCGTGTTTGCGACCTCAGAAGCAAAGGCAGCAGTAGAAGCGGTCCGCCAGATTCGGCAGGACCCGTCGCGGCTCGCGGCGTTCCCGCTCCCCGTTGATAAGCGAAAGGGCGGATTTTACAACTCACTGAATCAAGTCGCCGTTCATGCCGGCATGAATCATCTTGTACTTATTCAGGATGATGAAAGTGACCACTACGGGGCGAACGAAAGTCGCCGACGACATTTCATAAACCGCAAATATCTTTCAATGGTCTCCGTTGCCCTAGGAGATTCGGTTTCACCATCTGAATGTGCCGGCAGCGCTCTGTATGTAGACCGACTTGCTACCGCCCCCTCCTTTGATGACGAGCAGTCGTATTTTGACTATCTTGGAGCTGCCGTATCAACGTTCGCCAGCGCGACCACCGCGGCTGCCCCACAGACCATTACGCTCGCCGGCGACACTGTTTTCGTTTTGAAACTGAGTGAGCATTTTGAAGCGGTTGCAACCAGTGCTCTGGAACGGAGCATACGGGGCAAAACCTACATTCTGTGCCGAATTGCGCGTAATCACCGCGTCATTCTGTCTTCAGACAAGATGTGGACGTATCTCGTTACCGGGAAGGATGTCGTAGACTCTGAAACGGTACAACTCTCGTTACGGCGGGCTCGCCCCATTTCCAATATTGAACCGATCGAGATGCTCCTAGGAAAAGACAATGCCTAGTGTGAACGAAGAGAGCCTCGTAGAGCAGGGAGCAATCCCTCCGACCGAGTTTCATGACAAAATCGAGCGCATACGCGAAATTGCCGAGTACGACATCGACACACCAGTTGATTTCAAAGAGCGGTTGGAACGTTCGACTGGGGGCTTATTGATCGCCCCTGAAACACTAAAGGCAGCAGCCGCTGCCCTGCGTGTGGGACACCTGATTCTTCAAGGGCCGCCGGGCACGGGAAAATCGAGCCTGGCGCGCGCCTTGTGCGATGCATTCCATGTTTCCGCATTTCCCGTTACCGCGCACGAGGACTGGACTGTTTTTGACGTAATCGGAAGATTGGAGCTGCGGCTTACCGGTGATCGAAAGGAAGAAATTGTACCGGTGAATGGCTATTTTACGGAAGCTGTAGTCCGTTGCGCGAATGCGGTCGTGAGACATTTCGACGACCCGACGGAGCCTCAGGCCGAATGGTTGCTAATAGACGAGATTAATCGCGCCCACATGGATCGGGCTTTTGGTGAGCTATTTACAGTTTTAGGCACGGACGCGGCGATCCCTACAACGCTTCCGCACCAGCGAGAAGGGAATCGGAATCTGGTAATTCCAAAAAGGTTTCGCATTGTTGCCACGTTGAATTCTTTCGATCGCCAGTTTGTTAACAACCTGAGCCAAGCGATCCGGAGACGCTTTACCTTCATCACTGTGAATATCCCCGACAAACGACCGGGGGGCGTTGCTTGGACGAGTACAGGTGTTCCCATCCCACTAGCGTTGCAGGAATACGCTATCGTGATCGAGCGTGCTGCGAGCCGGGTCGCAAAGCGGCTGACTTCGCTTGACACGTCACAAACAGCGGAAGTGCTCGAAAATATTCGCGAGAGATTAAGGGGAGCTCTTGCACCGTTAATGGCGAGTTTATTCGATCTGATTGAGCGCGTTAGATATGCGGGGCCAGATCAGCGAATCCCGCACCTTCCCATCGGGACGGCGCAGATCATCGACACGGTCGAACTTTTCGTGCTCAGAATGTTGCAGGATAACATTGCTAACGCCGATGCAGGCACTGTGCTTGATTGGGCTGTCTCCGTGAAGATTGTTCCGCTGTTCGACTCGGACGTCGTTGCGCCGGAAGCGTTGGAGGAATTCGCCAAGACGCTCACGTCTCCCTTCGACAAGTATACAAAGCGCGAATTCCTAAACATCCTTGCTGCGGGGATGCATTTTGTTGAGTGACGCCAAGTCGACGCGGCGTTTTATAAGAGAGTCACTTCCGCTTCTATCTTCTTATTTTTACTCTGAAAAGGTTCCCTTAGAACCAACTGATGTCGAAATCGGTGCTGAGAGTCCCGACGAGTATCTGGAGTTCGCCAATCTTCTGAGGATGCGCCACGCCGTTGCCTGTGGTCTGAGGCTGAAACCAATTCTCGAGGCAGTTGAGAGAGGTGTTTCGCAAGTTTCGGAGATGATTCGTTCGGAGTCGAAAGGCAAGATTTCCGGCCGTCTGGACGTCCAGCTGTACCTCAGTCGCCGCAGCACGAACATGTCCTGGCCTAGAAGCTTCCCGGTTTTAATCGCCGCCGATACTCCGAGTACGCCCGAGAACCAGCTGATCGCTGAAACCCTCCGTCAGCTTGGGCGACGACTCAATGAGCCACAATTCCGGGGGGCGAGCGCGGAACGCGCCTACAGTGTCAATCTGCTGCGCTGGACCCGCGAACAGGTGCATTCCGAGCCGTGGTCGCGAGTCGCGCTCGTTCGCGGAACGGAGCGGCTCCGACGAGAGACGGAGCACCGACTGAGAAAGCGGCAAACCGGCAACGAGTCCGCTTACATGCAATTTCTCAGCTGGCATAAGCAGTGGCTATTTGATGCTGCGCAAAGCAATCCTGAGCGGACAGAGGACTTTGTTTCGCTCTTGTTGGCCTTTCCAGCGGGCGAGTTTTTCGAGGATCGCGTCTTCGAGATCTGGTGCCTTCACCAACTCATCGAGTCCTTCCGGCGGGCAGGGGCGGTGCTCCTGGATGGCCCGCGTCCGCTCATCGAGCGCTCAAAACGTTCAATCTGCGAGATGCGATACGGAAACTATCGATTTGGGATCTGGTTTCAGAAGGCGCTTCCTGGCTCCGCCGCGAGGTGGCAGTATGTGTCATCGACGAGGCTGCTTGTCGGCATTCCGGACATTACGGTAGTGGGGGCGGATGGCCGGAGGCTTCTCATAGATGCCAAAAGGCGTGAGGCCATAACTCAGACGCGCCCAGAAGAAACATACAAGATGTTAGGGTACTTGGAAAATTTCCGGCCCATTTTTAGCACCACTCCGTTTTGGGGAGTTCTGTGTTTCCTTTCTGAGAACGATCTCTACACCGAGATTGTGGCAGATGCCGGACACAAGCTATTTCTGGTCGGGGCTCACGACGAGGATCCGACCATATGCGCCTTCGCTGGTCGGATTGACACCGTGGTCGGCGAATGGCTGTCTCTCCGACAGGGCGATCCACCACTTTGCAGTGCCACGCCACTAGGTTGACTAACCTCTCACCCCAAATCTTCCTGCTCGATCGCTTCCCGGACATGGTTTCGGTAGCGACAGGTCTCGGAAAGGGCGAAGTACTGGGGTCAGAGGCGGTGAGAGGGTCTAGTGACGTTAGAGGAGTTTTGCAGCTCAACACGCCGGCCTAGGCGCGTTCACTCTAAGTGTCCGCTCGTCATCATTTCTGAGGGGTAAGAAATGTCTTCATTTGGCTGGTTAGACCATTCGGAACACGAACGCCGCAAGGCACTCGACGTAATTAAGTTGTTGAGTGAACGCGACACCCGAGACGAACTCGGCATAGGGACCGTACGCGATGGATTCTCCGATATGTTTTTTCCAGGTACCAGCACTATTCAGACACGCGCTCGCTATTTCCTGTTCGTGCCATGGATCTATCTTGAGCTGGAGAACAAGCATGGCCGCTCCGCAGCTGAAGATGTTGCCCAGACAGCACGTCGCCGCGAGCTCGGGCTGATTGAAGTTCTTGCTAGTTCGGCCGATCCGGCTGGTACGATCGGCGTTGTCGCTCGTCAGAATCTAAAGCGCCTGCCCAGCAACATATACTGGCAGGGCCTCGGAGCATGGGGAATTCGAGTCTTTTCCGGAACTCAACCACAGTATCACCGCTTTCTTGGGCGAACCCAGAAATTGGGATCGGTGAACACTCGTGACGACGACGGCGAGCCGATATACCGATCAGTTTCTGCGAACTGGCATCCGTCGATTCCGGAGCCTCCCCGGGGTTGGGCGCGTGAGGCATCACTCTCGCTCCTCAAACGTGAGGCAGTCTTCCTCCGTGAACGCGTTCTTATGCAGAAGCGAAATACTATGTTGGCATTCCTGATAGACAACGGGCTTGAGTCCGGTAGCGAGAGCTTCCCCTGGCAGCACCGGCACTTCGCTGAATTTCCAGAAGGCGTTAAGGAGCAATTGCAACACGCACGCAGCTTCTCCGAAACGATCCATGGCGCGGCGCTGCTCTACAATCTGATGCTAGCTGAGAAGAAGGCAAATGAGGATTGGATACAGGACTATCGCGATCGTCTGGGAGATTGGGCGTCTTCGTTCAGCAGTCGCAGAGCCTGGTATCAAAAGTGGAACCGAAAGAGATTCTGGGAGATCGTCGCCTCATCGGGTGCAAAAATCCCTCTCGGGACGCGAGTTTTCATCGATCGATGGCTCGGACTGACCATCGAGAAGATCCCCTCCGGCGCTGTCGGCGAGAGCGACCAGACAAGGACCCTCATCCGCGAACGAGAGCGCTCACTGAAGGGAGAAAACGGGGCACGTCTTTTCAGCGCTAGAGCGCTCGAAATATGGGACGGTCGATCAGGAACGCAACAGCTAAACTTCCGGTGGCCCCAGGCCCGTACCATCACAGCCGACATCTTGACCGGTCTTCAAGGGAGTTATTGACGTGCTGGAACCTGAAGATCGCCGGTTGCTGTTCGAGTCTTTGAGGCCCCCCGAGGATTACGAGTTAGACCGAGCAATTGGCACTACCTATTCGCTCGACCTGCTAGCTCTGCTGACTTCGCCCCTCGCGTTCGCGGCATTCGAATCTGAAGACGGCGCAGATACATCAAGACTTGATCCAGTAGCTATGCTTCAGACTTTGCGCCGGCATGCGTCACGGATAACGATTTTTTGCGACGCCGGTCGGATTCAAGTGCCGGCGAAGAGTCAGCTCTTGTATGGTTACCTGGAACAATCGGTTATTGAAGTGAGCGCTCCTGAACCGGGAGGGGTGTTTCATCCTAAGTTATGGGCTCTGAGGTATACTTCGAAAGCCGATCGTTCCACCCGCTATCGAGTTGTGGTGCTGAGCCGAAACCTCACCTTTGATCGTTCTTGGGATACCGTTCTTACACTCGATGGAGCTGTCAGTGACAGAACTCTTGGTTATGCACGCAACCGACCGTTGGCGGATTTTATCGCTGCGCTGCCAGAACTGGCTAAGCAAAAACCGCTGCCCCGCAGTGTTCGCGAGTCGATCGACACCTTTGAGCGAGAACTTCGACTAGTGGAGTTTGAGCTTCCAGACGGCTTCGAAGACTGTTCCTTCTGGCCCCTGGGGATCGAAGGTTATCGAGCGTGGCCCTTCCGAGAGCGAGTTGACCGTATGATGGTAATCTCTCCCTTCATCTCTGAGTCAGTGTTGAAACGTCTAGCGCACGACAATAAACATAATATTCTGATATCGCGACCGGATTCTTTCGACTCACTAGATCGCAAAAGCCTTGGTTCATACTCCCCCATTTATGAGTTTAAGCCAGACGCCGATCTCGACGCTTACGTCGGTGATGAAAGCGACGAAGAGGTTACGGAACAGCCACTCCTGAGAGGACTTCATGCGAAGCTTTACATCGGTGACGCCGGATGGGACGCAAGGATATGGACCGGCTCGGCAAACGCGACGGACGCAGCGTTCGCCAGAAACGTGGAATTTCTCGTTGAACTCGTAGGTAAGAAGAGCAGGTTTGGGATCGAAGCCTGCTTAGAGCGAAAAAAAGGAGTTCCGAACTTTGTCGATCTTCTGCAGCTGCTTCCCGCGACTCCGGGACTTAACGCTCCGGACCTCGAACAAGAGGCGCTTGACGCCCTAGCCGAGCAGATTCGTAAGCAGATCGCGATCACGCGGATGATAGCGAGGATAGAGGCCGACGGTGCTTCGCTGTTTCGCGTCCAGGTCCGAACGGCAGATTCGAGCATCCTTAAGCGGTCACCCCATACAACCATTAAGTGTCGTCCAATAACGCTAGGCGAAGGGGCGAAAGCTTTAGTCGCTCACGATTCAGATATCCTGGTCGAGTTCTCCGGACTCTCTTTTGAGGCATTGACCTCATTCTATGCGTTTGAACTGGTCGTGAAGAAGGACCAGCGGAGCACATCTCAAGACTTCGTTCTTAACCTACAACTAGAAGGTGTTCCAGAAGATCGCGACCAACGAATTTTAACAACGGTTCTGCGGGATCGGGCGCAAGTAATGCGATTTTTGATGCTGTTGCTTGCTTGGGGTGACCATCTGCTCGGCGGTGGATCGGACTGGACTCAACAAAGCACCGACTCGAACTGGGGGATTTTTGGGACTGGCGGGGAGTTGTTTGAAGCGATGATGCAGGCAATTGTCAGGTCGCCAGATAGGCTTGACGAGGTCGCGCGTCTGATCACCGACCTCTCCGCAAGTGAGGGCGGTGCTGCTCTACTACCTGACGGTTTCGAAAAGATCTGGATACCGATCCGAACCGCGAGGGAGAGGATGAAACCGTGAATGAGATGCAAGTTGAACCTCCCCATTCCGATTCTGCGCTCGCGGGGCTTAAGGACTTTCAGCTGCGTACGGTCGACTACGCTTTCCGGCGTCTTTACTTAGACGTCGATAAAACCGCGCGCTTTTTGCTCGCAGATGAGGTCGGTCTCGGCAAGACTCTTGTCGCGCGGGGAATAATAGCACTTGCAATCGATTATCTTAGGGCTAAGCAAGATCGCGTCAATGTCGTTTACATCTGTTCTAACTCAGAGATTGCTCGTCAGAATGTGAGCCGCTTATCTGCCGGTCGGGATGATTTCGTCCGACCCTCAAGGATCACTCTTTTGCCGACCCAAGTCGAAGGGTTGAAACACAACCGAGTTAACTTCATATCACTCACCCCTGGGACCTCCTTCGAACCTACGCGATCGTTAGGGCGAGCGGACGAGCGGGTTTTGCTCTATTGGCTTCTGAAATCCGAATGGCGCCTAAAGGGAAATGGCCCTCTGAATATTCTGCAAGGAACCAAGAGTGCACGTAGCTTTCGCGCAGAAGTGAAGGCCTTTAAGGACGAAGCTCGAAAAATTGACGCCTCACTGAGAGAAACATTTCTACGGACACTGGAGGACCGAATCGAACGCGAACGGCGAACCGGTAAGGATGATCTGCGCACACGCTTCCGCAGTCTCGTTCGCCGCTTCCGTTACGTCCGCAACCGCATTCCCGATGACGAGAAGCGCGAACGTCGAGACATTGTTGCCGAGCTCCGTACCGTATTGGCCGCTAGCTGCGTTCGTGCTTTGGAGCCTGATCTTATTATTCTCGATGAATTTCAGCGGTTCAAAAGCCTACTCGAGCCTCCCAAAACGTCGTTGGAAGACGAATATGATCCGAGCCGTCTGGCCAACGAGCTCTTTGAATATACCAATCCTCATTCGTTCCTGCCGGCGCGCGTGCTGCTTATATCTGCAACGCCTTACAAAATGTACACCGTTCATGATGAGAGCGAAGATCACTATCAAGACCTCGTTCAGACCATTAGCTTTCTTCTAAAAAATGAGCCTAAGACCATCGAATTCGAACAGCTAATGTCCGATTACCGCCGCGAGTTGCTTCATATTACTGATGGTAATTTAGCCCCACTCATGCAGCTCAAGGATCAGATCGAACATACGCTTCGCAAGGTGATGGTCAGGACGGAACGGCTAGGCATCAATGAAGATAGAGGCGGCATGTTGGCAGAAATTCCAGCAGATAATGTCAGACTAGATCCGAGTGATGTCGTAGGCTACGTGGCGCTCCATAACCTCGGACAGATAGTGAAGCAGCCAGATACTCTTGAGTACTGGAAGAGCGCACCTTACCTGCTCAATTTCATGGACAATTACCGACTGAAGACGGAGTTCGATCGCACTTTGAACTCTCCGGACGGTACTGACATCGCGAACGTTCTTGGATCTGCCGAGCATGCCCTGCTGCTCTCGAGCCGAGACATTGAGAGATATCGGTCGATTGATCCGGGGAACGCAAAACTGAGGGCGCTGTTTGCTGAAACAGTCGACGCCGAGTTGTGGAAATTGTTGTGGCTTCCTCCGTCAATGCCATACTACAAACTCGGCGAGCCGTTCGCGAGTTTAGCCCCTTCTCGGGTCACGAAACAGCTGATTTTCTCGCGCTGGCGGGTAGTGCCCAGGGTAATCGCAGCCTTACTTAGCTACGAGGCCGAAAGAAGGATGACTATGCATTCGGTAAGGAAGCCGAAGAATACTACCGAGGCTCGCAACCGGCGTGGACGATTACTAACATTCGCGCTCGGTGCGGGCCGCGCGACAGGTATGCCTACACTGGCGCTCATTTATCCCTGTATTACGCTCGCTCTTGAATTCGATCCTGTCACTTTACGCTCGAAGTCAAGCGATTCAAGCTTACCGGAAGCGGCAAAGGCGATCGACTTGATACGCGAGAAGTTGGCGCCTTTGCTCGAAAATGTCGTTAGAAAATACGCGAAACGAACGGAGAGAGATGAGGCATGGTACTGGTGCATGCCCTTTCTGCTGGACGCGGAGTGCCACAGCAGTGAGACGCGGGATTGGTTTTCGAGGACCGAACTGTCGGGAAGATGGTCCGCAGCGGATGAACGTACGGGGCAAATCGATCCCACGGAGTCACGTTTTGGCGACCACGTTCAACTCGCGCAGAAGGTAATATCTGGTGACGTCAGTCTCGGCTCACCTCCTTCGGACCTAGGCGACGTCATTGCGCGGATGGCTCTGGCGGCGCCTGGTGTAGCGGTGCTGAGGGCAGTGGTGCGGGTCACGGCTGGAGTTGATGGCGCCAAGGCGGCTGAAATTCGAGATGCCTCGGCCCGAGCTGCGCATGGGTTCGTGAGTCTTTTCAACCTGCCCGAGGTTACGGCTCTCATCCGCGGTTTCGAAGATGGACAGCCGTACTGGAGAAATGTCCTAGATTATTGCGTCAGTGGTGGGCTGCAGGCGGTCCTGGACGAATATGCTCACGTGCTCGTCGACATGCTCGGAATTAACAACAGGCTGCCCGCGAAAGCTGCCGGCGAACTATGCCAAGCGGTTCGCGACGCTCTCCGCTTACGCTCTGCAGTGACAAGGCTCGATGACATTTTTGTCAGGTCTGGGCGCGTCCGTTTGCGCCGAGAGCCTATTACAATGCGTAGTCGCTTTGCGCTGCGATTCTCCGATGAGGAGTCGGAGGAGCCCAATCAGCCAACCCGCTCGGACAATATACGCCGGGCCTTCAATTCACCATTCTGGCCATTTGTACTAGCGACCACGTCAATCGGACACGAGGGGCTTGATTTTCACTCCTACTGCCATTCGGTTGTGCATTGGAATCTTCCCTCAAATCCTGTCGATCTGGAACAGCGAGAAGGGCGTGTGCATCGATATAAAGGGCACGCGGTTAGGAAAAATCTTGCCAAGCAACACGCCTCTGACGCGTTAAACGGCGAGCAAACCGACCCTTGGCTGAGACTGTTCGCCGCCGGCTCCCGCGAGCGTCGTCCAGGTGAGTCCGACATAGTCCCATTCTGGGTCTATCCAGTTGATGGCGGTGCCAAAGTAGAGCGACACGTCCCAGCTCTTCCGCTGAGTCGTGATTCAGAGCACCTCCGACTGCTTAAGAAATCACTCGTCATGTATCGCATGGTATTTGGACAAGCACACCAGGAAGACCTCGTCTCTTTCCTGGAAGGAGTGTTGCCCGAGAATAAAATTCAGGAATGTGTCGAGCGTCTTCGAATCGATCTCGCTCCTCCCATAGCACTCTGAAGCTGCCGGGCGGCAGCGTCTGCAATGGCCAGCAAGAGGCTCAGCTAGACCGGAGAAGCGGCAGACGGACGAGCAGGCCTAACGCGTCCAGCACCTCGGCATCGTCGCTGAAGGATTTCCCTGGTGCTCGCAGAACCGCTCTGACTCGATCAGAACCTCAGGCTGCCGACGTGGTTTACGATTCATTTGTTCCTCCGAGCGTTCGACGGTTAAGAGCCATGTATCAGCGGGCTCTGACAACCGTCGTCGTTGCCGATGGCATGAACTCACGCCGCCGGTAAGGGACTGTCGGGTCATGGTGTCCGATAGCTGCGCTCGGGCGACCTCGATCCCGGAGCAGATCGACCGTTCTGACAACGGTTGTCCACCGCTCATGGTAAGCTACGACGAATTGGTTAGACGCATTCACCGAAGAGACGGACGGAAGGCTGTCGTGTCAGGTACCGAGAAAGCTTTGCCGAATGGCCGGTCAATCGTTTGTTTGGGAGGTGTGTTAATTAATGCGAGCGTCTGCAGTGCAAGACCAGTCCGAAACCTTGGTCCAACGTGGTACTGAGTAACACTGTGGTGCCTATGATGTTGTGCCGACGGCTGCAACCACCAGAAGAGTCATGACGATCATTTGGGGCGTAGCTGAGTGGCTAAAATCCGTGGACTCACTACAGACAGCGGGGCCGCTGCGATCTCGCGTGATCCTCGTACCGAACGCCCGAGTCGCGCACACTCTTCGAAGAGAAGGTGCGAACGCGGGAAAACTAGGGGCTCTTGCTGGCACGCACCTTCTCCCCGTAGTAGCGGGCGCGCTGAGCGTCCTGGAATCGGCAAGCATCAACTGTCGCTCCGGCGAGGAAGAGAAGCGTTGCTGGCGTCTCATCGGTCTCTTCGGAGAAGCGCTCAACCTTGCTTACTTCCCTCTCGATCTGCTGCGCGAGACGCCCGGATGGGAGGATGCATTTGCCCGGACGATCGGAGACTTGGAGGCCGCGGGCTTGCGTGCTTCCGATCTTTCGAATCCGGACGCAAGCACGCGGTTGGGCGACGTACGAGTGGTCTGGGAGGCTCTCGATGCTAAGGCGTGTGATTCGTGGACGCGCGGGCGGATACTTCGAGAAGCGGCAGCCGCACTCGAGAACTCACCGAGTCTCTGGCCTTATGACGGGCCTGTCTTGGCTGCGGTCGGAAGCGAGCTGACAGAGGTGGAGGCTCGTTTCATCCGCGCGATTCCGTATGCTTCCGTCGCGATCCTCGCTGCCCGACCAGTGCGGGAGCAGCATCTGAAGAGAATCGAAGCGCTCCTCTCATCCGAGGCGGCGGAGTCGCTGCGGCAATCGGTTGCTCCCAGGCACTCGTCCACTGAGCGGGACCTCCTCGCTTCATACCTATTCGAGCCGCCCGCAGTCCTTGCGGCTCCGGGGCGACCTCGGAGCGACGGACCTGACGGGACAGTGGATCTCGAGGAGCACTCGGGAGTCGAGGAGGAGCTCGAGGCAGCGGTTGACTGGGTCGCGCGGCAAGTGCTCGGGCGAGGAGTCGCTCTCGAGGAGATGGCGATACTCATGCCGGGTCTCGATCCGCTCGCAGCGATGGTTGCAGACCGGCTCAGGCGGCTCCCGTGGAGAGATGATGCGATGCCGGTTTTCGTCGCCGGTGGTGTTGCACTCTCCACCCGCGCTTCGGGGGCGAGAGCACTCGCAGCGATCCGCGCGTTGCGTGCACACCTCGATTCGGATTCGCTTGCCGATGTGCTGCCGGCGCTACGCGTGACGGGTGATGATGCTGCTCGACTCTCTCGCGGAGCGGCCATCGATCTCGCCTCTTCGCTCGGGACCCTCGGAGGGAATCCGGCGGAGCCCAACGGGGCTCTCGAGTGGGCTACGCGCGCAGTCGAGCGCGAAGGGGAAATCGAGGCGCTACTCTCCCGAGCGCAGGAGGCTGGTGACGACGCGGAGCAAGCTGGCATCGCCCGGAAGGCGCGAGACTTGGAGCGGCTTCTCGACAACCTCAGAGCCATTCGTCCGGCCCTCCAGGCGCTGGTCTCCGTAGCTCGTGTCGTGATCGATCGATCATCTCTGTCCGAGATCTGGAATGCGTTGCACGTCTTCCTCAGCGATTGGCTTCTCTCTCCGGGCGAGGGAGTTCCCGCGCATGCGCTCATTCACCAAGCGCTGGAAGGGCTCGCCGGCGATCCTGCGTCAGCGAGCTTACGAGGTGAGGACGCGCTACGGGTGATCGAGAGCGTGGCGGAAGGTGTCCGCGTTCCTCTCGGAAAATTCGGCGATCCAGCGGTGTACGTGGGGACGGTCTCGGCTGCCGCCGGACTTTCGTTCCGGGCGGTCAGGGTAATCGGTCTGCATGAGGGGAGCATCCCGTCGCTTCCGCACGAGGATCCGGTCCTGCCCGATTCAAGACGCAAGGAGCTGAACTATGCGCTCCCGCGTACTGACGATCGAGCGCTATCCGAGATCCACGCGCTCGATCGCGTCATTCGGGACGCCAGGGAAATCGTGGCTCTGTCTTGCCCGCGCCGTGACCTGAACGGGACGGAGCATGAGCCGGCATCGATTTTCCTCGAAGCGGCCGCGGCGATCGCGCGGCCGAGCGCGGTGGACGGCAAACGGGGAGAGGGCACGGTTCCGAATATTGCGGCGCTGCGGAGCGACTACTTCGGCCCGGCGCGTGCGAGCATTGAACAGTTCCGGAAGGAGAGCCCGCTCTCAGCCGCCGCATGGCAAGACCAGGTGGCTGCGGGAACCCTGAGCATTCCCTCCGCTTGGTCCGGAGCGCCGTTTGTCGATCTGGGGAGACTGTGGACCCTTAAGAGCTTCCCAGGCCCGAGCCCGGAGGATGGATTCTTTGGAGTAAATGGTCCGCTGCCGCGAATCCCGGGACTTAGTCGCGAGTATCCGATCTCCGCGTCGAGTCTCCAGACGCTGCTTCGTTGCCCCCACCAGTTTCTCTACGAGAGAGTGCTCCATTGGAACGAGTCGTCGTCGGCTCCGTCTCGACGCGAGATCGACCCGATGCCATACGGAAGTCTTTTTCACAGCGTCGCGGAGATGTTCTACCGCAAGCACGGCACGAGCTTCGGCAAACGCGAGGACGCACTCGATCGTTGGCTCACAGAGGGCGATACGATCGCGGAGAGCGCCTTTACCGAGTTCCTCCGGGAGTATCCGCTCGCGGGCGCGAGTGTCCGTGCTCAGGAGCGCGAGCGGCTTCGACGAGATTTCCGGAGCTTCCTCGAGTACGACTGGGCAGAGGGGAAGCCGCGGCAGTTCGTCGCGGCCGAGATCGCGTTCGGCAAACCTGAGCCCATCGAGATCATACTTCCGGATGGGCCGCTGTACGTCCACGGTTTCATAGACCGGATCGACATCGAGGGCGGCCGCATGTTGATTCGCGATCTCAAGACGGGGAGGAGCCATCCACGGCAAGGCAAGGAAGCCGAGCCCGATCCGGTGATGGACATCCAAATAGCGCTCTATGGGATGGCCGCGCGGAGTATGGCGCGTGGTCTTAGTGCTCCGCAGAAGGTTGCCGCCGCTTATGCCTACGCCGACGGTCGCGGAGATCAAGAGAGGTCGTTTCGCGGTGACTTTGCGGAGCTCGAAAAGAAAGCTCTAACGTGGCTTTCCGCCGTCGTGTCACTCGCTCGGAATGGTGTCTTCCCGCGAACGCCGAATGAAGACGATTGCAGGTACTGCGCCTACCGGGTGGCCTGCGGGCCTGGTGCGAACGATCACGCAGCGATGGTGCTGCGTGAGGCCGGTGAGACAGCAAGCGGCTTCATCCTGATGAAGCATTCGGTTGCCGAGGAAGAACAGTGATCGCCGCCCGCAAGAAGGCGCCGGATCAAGATCAGCGAGATGCCGCAGTTCGTGAGCGACAACGCAACGTACTGATCGATGCGGGGGCCGGTACTGGCAAGACGACCATCCTTGTCGAGCGACTAGTGAACATGGTCGCTCCGCGAGATGACACTGCACCGATTCTGATCTCGCGAATCGCGGCGGTGACGTTCACGAGGCGAGCTGCCGGAGAACTCCGCTTCCGCATCCGCGAGCAGCTCCTCGCGGAGCTCGCGTCGGAGGACGTCGAAGAGCGCCGACGCCGCCTTCTGCGGGACGCTCTGGCCGGCATCGACACAGCCCATATCGGGACGATACACGGCTTCGCCGATCGGCTGCTGAGGCTTCGACCGAGAGAGGCTCGACTGAGTCCGGCGTTTGAGATCCTTGAAGACAACGAGTTGCTGGTTAACGAAACCTTCACCCTCCTGCTTGAGGGCGCGCAGAGCGGGATCCTAGGTGCAGCGTTCGTCAGAACCCATTGCGAGGCGCTTGCCTTCGAGGCGGAGCAGGTCGTGCTGGATGCCCTTCGAGCCGGGCTGCGACCGAATCAAAGAGAGACGGAGTGGTGGATCTACGGCGGCCTCGACACACTCGTTCGGGGTTTGGTGGATCAGCGTGATCTCCAGCCTGAGCTTCCAGAGGTGTCGGAGATCGATCTCGAGATTTTCAGGAATTACGCCCGGGAGTTCATCGAGCGCGCGAAGAACGTTCGCGGCGATGCGCCCGGGCAGCGCTGGCTGATGCACAATTCGTCAGTCCTTAAGCGAATCCTTGGTGAGACCGATCCCGTTGTGATCTTCGCCGAAACGGCGCGGCATCTGGGCCGCAAGCCGTCCGACACCTCGAAAAAGGCTGGTTTCGCGGGCGACGACGAGGCGTGGGCTGCTTGGTACGCTTTCATAGGCGACAAGCGCAAGAAGTCCGTTCGCGCCAGTGCGCTTTGCGACGATCTATTGGGACCGCTCCATCACTGGATGGCGAGCCGCCTCGTGCGTCTCCAGCCAATCGTCCTTCGCCTCTATGAGAAGGTGAAGGCAGCCCATCGCGCGGTGGACCAGATCGAGCTCCTCCTGGGCCTCCGTGAACTCCTTCATCGCGACAAGGAGGCTCGGGCCGAGTACCAGGCGCTCTTCGATCACGTTCTCGTCGACGAGTTCCAGGATACGGACCCTCTCCAGGCAGAGATCCTCCTCTATTTGTGCGAGAACGGCGGTCGCGCCGATCGCTGGGAAGACGTCGATCTATTGCCAGGAAAGCTCACCCTGGTCGGCGATCCCAAGCAGTCCATCTATCGCTTCCGGAGGGCCGACATCGCCATGTACGACCGGGTGCGCTCGGTCGTGGCACGCGGGCCCCATCTTCCGGTGCGCCTCTCGGCGAACTTCCGCAGCCAGCCGGCGCTCGTAGGTTGGTTCAACGACCGTTTCGAGAAAGTCCTCGGGCCCTGCGCCGATCCCGAGCACCCTTTCGACCCGAAGACCGGGAATGTCTTCCACCAAGGACTTCTTCCGGGGCGCGACCTTGGGAGCGAGAAAGGTATCCCAGTCGTGCACGTGGTTCCTTTCGAGCGCACAGAAGGAAAGGGGAAGGCAGACGAGTACCGTGAGCTCGAGGCCGTTGTGATGGCTCGCTACCTCCGCTGGCTCGTCGAGCGGAGTGGCGTGCAAGTCACCGATACGGTGTCGGGAGCGAGGCGCCCCGTGGGTTTCGGCGATGTCGCCGTACTGGCGATCACGACGACGCACCTCCCGCTTCTCTTCTCCAATCTCGACCTCATGGGGATCCCGTATTCCGCGCGCGGTGGAACGCTCTTCCTCGATGATCCGCTGCATCGCCAATTTCTGCTCGGGCTCCGCGCGATTGCAGATCGCGACGATGGCGTTGCGGAAGCGGCGCTTTTCAGGCGCCCTTTCTTTGCCATCGATCTCCTCGACATCGTGCGGAGTAGGGCGGTCGGAGAAGAAACAAAAGATGAGCGTGCGCTTCGCGCCCGCGCGGCGACAGAATGGGTTCGTGGTTTGCGTCGAAAACGATTCGATCGCTCGCCCGGTGAGACCGCCCGCGACCTCCTCGATAACTCGGCGTTTGCCCGGGCAGTGGCCCTCGGGCCGAATGGAGCGCAGCGACTACGCGGTCTGCGAGAAATCTGCCTCGCTCTGGAGCAGCTCGCGGCTTCCGAGGGGCTCGACTACGACGCGGCAACGGCCCGGCTACGCGGCTGGGTGGATGCTCCACCGCAGCTCGATCCGCCCCTCCCGGTGGATCGCGGAGCGGTGCAGGTAATGACGGTGCACCAGGCTAAGGGTCTGGAGTTCTCGGTTGTCGTCCTTTGGGATGGTCGTGCAAGCTGGTCCGGGCCTAGAGACAATGCACAGTGGCGGGTGGATCGAGATCGCCGCGGCTGGGCGCTCCGCCTCGAGAACCTCAATTGGGAGGAGCCACAAGGCCTTGGCCTAGCCGAAACCGAGCAACGCTACCGGGACGCGGAAAGGCGGCGCATCGTCTACGTCGCGGCCACTCGCGCGCGCGAAATCCTGGCAATCCCGAAGGCTGGAATTGCCGGGGAGAATCTCGTCGCCGGAACGCTTGTCGCCGCACCGCAGCCCCCGGGGGTGAAGGAGCTCGAGACGTTTGTGGAAGGCCTAGGCGCGAAGTGGGCAAAGGGAATCGAGCCGGTGGCCGAGCGCGAGATCGGGGCCGCGACAGATATGGACCAGGAGGTCAAGAGGCGCTGGCTTGTGGCGGCGAACCAGGCCGCACAACCTCGATTTCGGCCCGTCGCGGTCTCGAGCGAGAGTATCGCGATCTCGGACGACAACGGAGAGTCGACGCTCCAGCCCGCGAGGAGGCGCGAGGGAAGATACGGCGCGCTCTTCGGTGAAACCGTCCACCGTACAATCGGGTTGGTGATGCGGGATCCGATCCGGCCGGTCGACCAGCTAGTCAAAGAGGTAGCCTCACGGACGGGACTCTCGGATCATCTCGAAGAAGCGGAGCGGGACGTCGTGCGAGCGATCGAGGCGTTACGTGCGGAGAAGCTTCTTCGACAACCCGGGACGAGCCTCCGCCTCGAGTATCCGGTAGTTGGGCTGAGTGATGAAGGGAAGATGCTCGTTGGCTATGTCGATCTCGTTTCGGTCGCGGAAGATAGGCTGGACGTGATCGACTTTAAGACCGACGCGCCGCCGGCTGGAGATCCCGGACAAACTCACCCCCAGTACGTCGAGCAGGTGCGGATCTACGGACGGCTGCTCAAGTCCGCCGGCCTTTGCGACACCGGTAGCCTGCGGTGCGGACTATTGTTTACAGCCGAGGGAAGGGTTCGTTGGGTATAGACAAGAGCTCGCCCCTTTTCGCTGCCGCGGCTTGCTCAAATTACAGTCCCGATGACATTTTTCCGTACGGACTGCCATCGCTACTACATATCGTTTTCGTGGTCGCCTCGGCGAGAGCGAAGCCGACATACACTTGGGCAATCCCGAGGGTGCCGGGTCCTGATAGAGTAATCTTTATGCCATCGGAAATCGGAATTTGGTCAGTGAAGGAACCGCAACCGTCCCCAACATCGATCTCGGATTGGTCGAGTCCTTGCCAAGCATAGATCGCATTCAGTCTGCTGATCTGAACTCAAAACCGTCCCTCGCTCGGTGAGCGCGGTGCCTTTGGGTTGGCCAGGAATCTCGTCTTCGGATCGTGGACAGTCTAGAACGACCAGGATCCTTCGCAATAGCTCTTGGGTTCGCGAAGCAGATGTTCGATAGAAATACGGTAGCTGTCAGTCTAGACGAATGCCGGGGTGTTTCGAGTAGACTTCGGTGACGATGAAGCCTGAGCCTGGCGTTTATCCTCGCGAGAAGCCTCGAACAACTGAATCGCATGCCGAGATTCTCGTGTACGAATCTCTCAAGGCGCATCTCCCTGCCGGATGGTACGCGTGGCATTCGCTGCGCTTACGGGAAAATGACGGCATTTTCGGTGAAGGCGACTTCGTTGTTGCCGATCCTGATCGCGGGTTACTTGCTGTCGAAGTAAAGGGCGGAAACGTCGAGCAGCGCGATGGCAGGTGGTTTCAAAATGGCCATGCGATGCACCCTGATCCGCGAACGCAGGGGAATGAATTTGTTCGAAAGCTGATATCTCGACTCGAACGAGATGCCTGCGCCCCATCGGCGTATGGGGTCGCTACCTGCTTTCCTGATGTTTCGTTCGACGCGCCGCCGGACCAGGACGATCTGTCTCGAACGATAATCGGCAAACAAGATCTGCCTTGGCTTGATGAGCGGCTCAAGAGCCTGATGGAACATGCGCTGCCTCGTTCGAGGCGCCCCAGGGGTCGCTGGATCGACCATCTTCATAAAATCTGGGGTGAAACCTGGATTCCGAAGCTCGGGCTCGGGCATCGCGCGCACCTTGAGGATACTGAGCGGGCAAAACTGGATGCCGACCAGGTTCGGATACTCGATATGGTCGAAGCCAATTCGAACTTGTTGGTAGAAGGCGGAGCCGGTACTGGCAAAACCTTAATCGCCCGAGAAGCAGCTTGCAGATTTGCTGAAAAAGGCGGCCGTGTGCTGCTGCTATGCTTCACGAACGCTTTAGCCGAATGGCTGCGTAAGTCTATAGCGATTCCGAACGTACGGGTCGCGGCTCTGGGAAAGCTGGCGCTAGACATCAAGCGGTCTACTGGGACGGCTTTGAACGAACCCTCTGACAAATCCGGATGGGACCAGCTCCTGTTGGAGGTCGCCGCAGACATTCTTCCAGGAATAGTCCGAGACTGGGACACAGTGCTTCTGGATGAGGCGCAAGATTTGTCGGCTGTGGATTGGGATCTAATGGGCGAACTCTCGCGGGACAAACGTTTCTGGGTTTTCCACGATCCCGCGCAGCACTTCTGGACAGATCGGGATCTTCCGAACTTCGTGATCCAGTTCGCGCAAGTGCGACTCCCTAGTGCCTACCGATGTCCGCTTCCAATAATGGCCCTCGCTAACGCCTACCGAGATGCAGGCACGCTTGACGGCGCCAGGGACTCGATTCGTAGCGCGATCGCCGACGGGACTATCGGAATCGTGGCATGTCCCAGCGATAGTTCGGCCCCTGATAAAATAGCGAGTGAGATTGGGAAATTTCTTTCCGCCGGGTTTAAACCCTCTGATATTGCCGTCGTTTCAGTGCGCGGACAAAATGCAGCTCGGAACTCTGGACTGACCCGAATCGGCGCATACCGATTGGTGAAGGCAGATGATCCCAGGGCCCAGAACGAAATCATCGACGACACATTTCTGCGCTTCAAAGGCCTCGAACGCCCCGCTGTGATAGTGACCGACCTGAATCTAATTCACGACCGCAGAGAGGTGAGGATGTATATCGCGATAACGAGAGCACTATCAGCACTTAGGATCGTTGCGCCCCGTGATGCCATCAGCGCCGACCCGATTCTCACGAAATTCTCGGTTAACTAATCTGTGGTTGATTCACACTTCACATTAAACAATCGACCTGGGATCGCCGTGTGCTGGAGTTGCGATGCCCGCGTCCTTGAATCCTCGAGTCACCGTATATTGTGAAGAGTCCTGCCATGCACAAGGCCTTTAGTAGTGGAAGACATCCGCGTGCGGAGTATTGGATCAGATCCGCCATCGAGTTGTCGGCTGTTTTACTAGGGCATCGGCGCTTGATGCTTCCTCGGCTTGAGCCGTCAGAACTCAAAGTCTACGAACGAGTTTCCGGAGAACTCCTAAGCAGGACAATTTGGAAGTATTCGGAGGCGCGCGGAAAGTTTCGCGGGAATCCATTCTGGTCCCGGAAAGCGCTTGAGCATTTCGATGAAGTCGATAGAATGGGTGAAAAGCTATTCCGTCACGAACACGTTTTTCCCCAAGGTCAATTGATTGAGATTCTCCGACGCCTAAAGGACCCGCAGACCTCGCAGCTTCGATCGATCTACGAAAAGTATGCGGTTGCCGCTGTAGTTCTCAAGGAAGAGGATTCCCTGTTACATCGCTCGGGTAGAGGGAGGAAGACTGTCGACGGAGGACTCAAAAATCCATGGTTGCGGTACAAGATGGATCAGCAGCAAATTCTGATCGTTGAAAATGATTTTATTCCCAAGTGGCATCGGGAGAACCTTCGCGCGGCAGGCCTGCTATATCGATTGCCTGGAGCCGACCCCAAATCTCATTCTGAAATAACTGGCAATGATCGCATCAATCGCAAGCGCGCGAAAAATAGTGCGAGCAACCAGGGCCGCTACTACAAGGGTCGTTTCCCATCGCCAGACACGAAGCTCCGATTCCTCGTAAGCGACAATCCTAAAGTGTTGGGAACAGCCTCTTGGACTCGGTTCAACAATTATTTGAAGGCTGAGCCGAAGACTGTTAGTGAATTCATGGCTGCTGGCGGCACACGCGCTGATGTCAGGTACGATCTCTGGCACAAATACATCGCACTGGACCCCGACCCAACGACAAAGGGTTCTGATGCTCGTACCAAAGATCAGTCTCGAATTGAGTCGGCCGACCGCATTGGCACCGATGGTTACGTTCTGGACGGTACTCGCGTGGCGGGCAAGGATGAATTATTCCGATTGCTCAAGGAATGGCTTCAGGCGTCAGAGGTGTCGACAATCGGAGACGTCGGCAATTTCGGCGGGAGGCCATGCATTCTTATTGGTCTCGACAGGGGTCTGACGGCTGTATTGAACGCAGACACTAAGCGATCTGCGGTTGAGCTTTACGTTGAGGAAGTACAGGCCCGTGGAGCCGATGGGGCCTGGTCAGTGATACCGAATCGGGGTGGTCGCCTGAACAAACTTACGTTTCGCGAAGACTGCATGGAAACGCTCGGTTGGTATTGCTACCTTCAGCATCCGCTGTCTGCTCGGCAGGAGGTATGAAGTCGAGCGCATATGCTTGTGCCAAGGCATCGCCGCGTTTGTTCTTTTCCGCGCGGATCGCGTTCGTTTTCTAATGCGCGTCGACGAGGCGTTGACTTTCGACCAATACTTCACGGACCCTCGCTTCGAGCTAAAGAAGCCGACGAGCGACGACGATGGCGACAATATCTATTGGCTGGATGACGGCCATTTCGTCCAGATATCCAACCGGCACCACGCGGCTGCACAAATGGCGCACGACACCCGCATAGATCGAGTGCTTGTTGGATCGCTGTTTTGGTACTTCGGGGAGAGCGCCCCGAATTGCCCGGACCACTCGTAGATGCCGCGGTGAAAAGAGGTCCCGGACACAAGTGTAACATCTCAAATGCTGCCCTCCGCGAGGCCGTGCCTTGGGCCAGTTCACATATTCGAATCGGTGTGCATGGAAGTCCGCGTGATGGTGTTGAAGCCTCCCGCCGCGTGACTGCTCGAATGAACCCGAAGCGTTGTGGTTGTTAGGCGGACGTTGGCTTGATTGCAGCGCGATCGGTTGATACTGCAGGAATGGCAGCAGCGCCACAGAATTGAGCGTTAGCCTTGACACTTCACACACGTGAAAGATATGTTCCGCAACCCTCCTGACTGGCCGACCTGGCCGATGCCGCGTAGGATCGACCTATCGAGGCTCCAGCCGAGGAACGTCGGTTGGCGTTGTCCTTACAGCGCGAAAGGGAAGATCTAGATGGCGAAGCGGAGTCACTAGGATGCGCAGATTCTGCCGCCTGCACTAGGCGAAGGCGTCACGACGATATGCGGCCTCTGCTGCGAGCACGACAACAACGAAACCATCTACTGCATTTCTGGAAAGTCTAATGTTTGTCGAGGTTTAGGGGGGACGGGCTGAAATCGTAGGACGTTGACCAACACCGGCTCCGAATAGAAACCGGAAGTGGTCAGCCGATTTCCAAAAGGCTCATTTCGCGCTAAGAACGAATTCGAGTTCGAAGGGGTGGAACGTGAATTCCGTCGTTTTAAGCAAGTTCATCGACAAAGCACCTGAAATCATTCAGGAGGCATCCAAGAGTCCGCTCGGACTGTTCGCTCTGATGATCATCGGGCTCTCCGTTCTTGCGACCATCTTCTTCGCTAAAGCTTCTGTGAGAGTTCGAGTGTGTATATTCGTTTTGATGTTTGCCGGCGTCGCGCTGTTCGGTGCCACACTGGTCCGTACGGCACCACCAATACTGGATAGCACTGGACCAGATGGCACTGCGACGCTAGAGCAGGACATACGGGGCCATTTGAGAGACGGATACTACGAAGACGCTCTTCATGAGGCCGAGAAACTGTGCGCGCTGAGACCCCAGAGCTCCGCAGCATTCAGGTTGAAGGGCGAGGCTCATTTCAAACTGAATGAGAACCAAAGCGCGCTAGATGCGTTCGCAACGGCCGCCAAACTAGACCCGAAGTCGTCGGTTGCAGCCTTCGACGAGGGGGCCGCGCTCGCAGCGATGGGTAACTATGCAGACGCAAAGAGAAAATTTGAACAACTCAGAGATGCCGACCCTGGAGACATGTCCATACAATACAGTCTCGCGTCAGTGGCTTTGCTAAGTGGCGACTATGCTGCGGCTAAGGATGGTTACGAGGTGGTCTACAACTCTAGGGCAAAGCAAAAGGCGGCCTCGGCGATTGGCTTGGGCCTCAGCGAGATACTTGGGGGAAAGACGCCGGACTCACTGGAACCAGGACTCCGACAGATGCGACAGGCACTTTGCATCGAACCTAGTCTACGGGGCGTCTTCCTCGGGGAGCCTCCCGAAGACCCAACTCAAAATTATGATGGTTACGTACATCTTCTAGACGGGCTGAAAAAATTTCCAGTCTACAACCAATTTTTGGAAAATGTAAGGGAGGGAAAGGGATGCATGTAAGGAAGACACGTGCCCTAAAGTCGTTGAGCACGTTGGCTATGGCTAGCGTATTTTGTATTGGTTTGTCCGTAGAGGACACTGCATACGCTCAGATTATCATCAAGCGTGTTCCTCCGGATAGTCTTGAAAAAAAAGAGCCGGCCCTAGCGGTCCATCCGTCAACACAAGCTGAAAAATACGCGGTCGAAAGAGAGAAGATCAAACAGGAATCCAAACAAGATATAAATACCATGCACACCAAACCAACCACGGAAAAAAAGGTCTATCCAACAGAAAAGGGCCCGAGTAGTCAGAGTTCGCAGCAATAGAGCTGACCGACGCGCGGGTAGGCCGAAGTGTGGAAATGACAACGGTTGTCATCCGAGTTTGGGGCCATTTAAACCTGCGGTACGCTGATCGACGACCGTCGAAAACCAGCCGTCGAAATCAGCTGCTAGGCCCAAGCACCGGTCTTTCCCTCTTGGGTTCCGAGAAAATCATTTCTGGCCGCGGTAATCGGCCCTCTACCGTCAGGGTCAGCGCGCCCGCAGAAACGAAACCTGCTCGGCGTATAACTCGAAAGGCTTTCCGCTCTCCGGGTTGATCAAGACTTCGCTGATACCGATCGTAGATTTGTGATAGACACGGTTGGGCGTCACAAGATCAACACGAAGTCTTAAAGAGGAACATCGCGCAACGGCAGCCTTCGCATTCGGCTTAAAAGCTACCGAGCGACTTCGGCATTCAAATAGAACTCGAGATGAAAACGTTGACAGCCCCGCCTCAGAAGAGGCTCCTAAACGAGTTTGAATCGGCCGCGATGGTTGGCATGTCGCCCGATCTTCTACGATGGTTCACAAGCTATGCCCCGAAACAAGGCATTGACCGCAAGCTCTCAATCGCGCAAACAAAGGAAGACCTTATTTTCTTCGACGAAGAAGAGCTCCGATCTTTCGACGATTGGTTGAGACTCCCATGGCCACACGTTGGAGGGCAGCGACCGCAGATTCCCAGCGGAATTCGTCGCGAAATAAAGATGGAAGCGAACGGTGCATGTGCAATTTGCCTGTGTGTGGCGAATTGACAATTCTGGCAGAAGATCGTGCGACGGTGCAGACTTGCGAAGCAGCCGGAGGCGGTGAAAGCTCGCCTCTCAATGAGGTTGCTGTTCATACTGATCGCGCACCTGTTGGTCACTCTCGCGCGGCTCGCCCGTCCCGGCGGGGTTCGGGCGGTCGCGGCTGAATCACTGGCCGTCAAACACCAGTTGCTGATCATGAAGCGCTCGCAGCGCCGGAGTCCGAATCTGACCGCGTGGGATCGAGTGATTCTTGGATTCTGTACGCTGCTGGTGTCGCCTAGACGCTTGGGCAAAATCTCCGTGATCCTGAAGACCTCGACCCTCCTGCGCCTTCATCGAGCTTTGGTCAAGCACAAATATCGTCTGCTCTACAGCTCCAGACGATGTGGTCGCCCCGGACCCAAGGGTCCGTCCAGAGAGTTGATCGACGCGGTGGTCGAGATGAAACGGCGCAACCCATACTTCGGCTGCCGCAAGATCGCCGAGCAAATCTCGAATGCCTTCGGCATCGAGCTCAACAAGGATGTCGTCCGGCGCAT
>Ga0187879_10000093_pt1 | contig 68861 bp, 63 predicted proteins | sample June2016WEW_19_1_FD_132423 | JGI IMG/M metagenome (GOLD analysis project Ga0187879, IMG submission 132423) | Peatland microbial communities from SPRUCE experiment site at the Marcell Experimental Forest, Minnesota, USA - June2016WEW_19_10 | ecosystem: Environmental > Terrestrial > Soil >... | reverse complement strand
GCCGGTTCTTGCGGGTGATGTAGTTGCGGTGCTTGCACTCCTGACAAGCGAGCGTGATCTTGGGCCTGACGTCTGTCGCAGCCACGATGGAGTGCCTTTCTGTCGTACGGATATTCCGGTCACACAGTTATTCCAGTCACACGGTGGCCGGGCTGATGCCGGACTCGCCTGTGCGGGCGCGCCGGCCAGCCCTGGAGGCGATGCTCCGAGGCTCACCTGTCGCGGGCTGCCGCCGCAAACACGGCCGCACACGATAACTGGCGCGTCGTAGCGGAGGCCGGACTTGAACCGGCGACACAGCGATTATGAGCCGCTTGCTCTGCCTGACTGAGCTACTCCGCCGCATGACCACCGCCCGCTGCCAGGGTGAACCGGATCCAGGCGGCCATTGTTCCCCCGTCAGCGCCAGATCCTGGGCAGCGGGGACGATACAGCTTACCGGGATTTGCTCGTGGCGCGGAGGCCGGCCTGCTACCTGTCGGCCGGCTGGCCAACGACCTGGTCTCCGGCAGGCCAGCTGCAGGACGCGATCTGGCCGCCGGTTACCGTGACGGTGGCCGCGACCGCCGCCTCGTCGCGCCACACCGCGTAGGTGCCGGCGGCGAGCCCGGGATAGAGCGCCGAATAGCCGGCACCGCGGCCGGTGGGCCGCTCACGGACCTGCGCATGGGCGCGCGGTGCGGCTGGCTCCCCGGCCCGGCTGATCTCGACCTCACGGCCGTTCAGCTCCGCGGGCGCATGCAGGATGAGCGCGCCGACGTCGGCTCCGAGCTCAAGCAGGACAGTGCCCGCTCCGGTCGGGCCGTACCTGGGTTCGTCCACGGCTGCTGCCTCTCTGCGCTGGACACCGGTTCTTTCGGCGCGGGGCGCCGGCCCGCGGCTCAGGCGCTCGCAGCGCATGGGCCGAGGGCCGGCGTCCTGGATTCCGCGCGCCGCGCCTGACGCGCGGTCAACGGTTTCCGGTCGACGGTCAGGACGGGTTGTCGTACCCGCTGTAGGGAACCCCGAGATACGGGAAGGTAGCGAGGTACGGCGCGTTGACGCTGGCCGGAGTCAGGCCATCGGTGACCAGGCTCGCCGCGGCGTCCGGGGTGTAACTGCTGTCGATCAGCGGATACGTGACTCCCGCGATCGCCCGGAGCTCGATCGTGACGACGTCATCGAAGACCCTGCGCCCGTTGGGGAACCCGGCCAGGTCGGGGCCGAGCAGGCCGAGGATATTCGGCTTGCTGGCGGGCGGGATGGCGGTGTTCAGCCGCAGCATGTCTGACAGCACGGCGCCGGTGTTGTTCTGGAAGCCGCTGATGAGGCCGGCCGGGATGCCGGTGAGCAGGATGGCCTCCAGATCGGCTCGCGGCTTGCCCGAGCTGACCAGCGCGGCCAGGTTCGGGAACACCCCCGGGTACAGGGCGGGCAGCAGCGCGGCCAGTTCCGGGCTTGTGACATACGAGGCGAAGCGCTTGTCGTCCGACGGCGGCAGCGTATTCCACGCATCTTTCTTGCCGAGCGGGATGATGACCTCGTTGACCAGCGGGTTACCGAGGCGGGACACCTGCCGGAAGGGCCCGCTGTCCACGCCTACGCCGCGCTCGGCGTCCCAGACCTGGACCCGCTGGCGGCTGGCCGTGGTCCAGACCCCGATCACCGAGCGCGGGTCCGACTCACCGCTCGCCCCGCGCCTGACCAGCTGGCTGGTGGGGACCTGAATCGCGATGGAGTGCACGTTCAGCTGGTTCGTGGCGTTGACGCCGGGTGCTGGTTTGGTGAAGACGCTCATTCCGTACTGATCGTGCAACTGCTGGAACGGCCGTAGGTTGGCAAGGTCGAAGATTGACCCGAGATCCACATAGAAGCCCTCAGCGCGCTGGCCAGCGAACACCCGCAGGCCGGACGGCAGCTCGTGCACGGCGGCGGCCGCCAGGCCCGGGTAGTCCGGCGTCGACAGCGGGCCGATGTTGCACGGCGGGCAGGCCAGCCCGGTGGCGAGCGGCTCAGCAGCGCCTTGGACGACCCGGGTCACCGAGTAGAACTGCCGGCGATTCCAGTTCGCGCTGCCGAGCGAAAGGATCGGCCCGACGTTGTAGAGGAATGTCTCGTCATCCCGCAGCACGGTCCGGAAGCGGAACTGGTAGCTGATATCGGCCTGACCGTCGGCGTCGTTGTCGATGTGGATCTCATAAAGCACGTCGTCGCCGAACTCGTAGAAATTCGGGCCGCCGGCCGGCTCCTGCAGCGGGATGTAGTTGGCGATCAGCGTTACCGTATCCGGACGGTCCGGGCTGACGAACGCATAGACGTCGGTACTGTCGGCCACCGGGTCCTTGGAGATCTCCGGCGCCTCACGATGCGATGACATGGCTTACCTCACTTGGATGGTCGTGACGACGGTTGCCTTGGTCACCGGATGGCCCGCACCAGCCGGCTCGCAAGATCGGGGTCACGGAGCCGCGTCTGGCTGGTTCCGGAGAAGATGTCCATCTCGCCGGACCGGGCGTCGCGCAGGTGCACGACAACGTCTCGGGCCGGCCGGGCAGCGTCAGCCGCCTGCTCGGCCGAGGGCTTCCCCGACTCAGGGCGGGCCGCCGACCGGGCGGTCGACGCGAGGGCCTGGCTGGCTGGCAGCCCGATCAGGGCACCGGCCGCGACACCGGCTACCCCTGCCCCTGCCGCGCCGCGCAGTACCGCGCGCCGGGACGGATCAGCCTGCGCGCGTCCGTCGCATGATCCGCCGCGCTCTCCGGCCGTCTCCGGGTGATCCTTAGCTGACATGGCCATCCTCTCCGGAGCAGGGCTGGTGCCGCGCTCTCAGCGCTGAGCGCCGGGGCCAGTTGGCCCGGCGTGGTGATCCGTTTTCAGGCAGCCGGCAGCCCGGGCGGGCGTGTCTCCCCCGGTCCGGCCGATACCTGTCCGCAACTATCACGCACCTGATTCGGCGGGCCCGGCAGGACGGATGGCGCCATGACAATGCCGTTATAGAATCTTTACTAACCCACGGGCGGGCGCACTTCCCGCCAGCTAGCCGGCTGGCCCTGGTTGCCATTCAGCCGACCGGCAGCCCGCAAGCCGGGCTTATGGCGGGCGGCGCCCCCAGGCCGAGATCATCGGCGCGGTGGCCAGGTCGAGCTCGCCGGTCGCGACGTTGGCGAGATGCTGATCGATCTCGTTCGCTGTCGCATAGCCGCCCGCGATGAGCCCGGCGCGGATCTGGCGCACGGTGGCAGCCTCAAGCTCAGTGCATGCCGGGGCGGCGAGCGGGAAGAACGCGTCCGCCGCCACCTCGGCCAGGCCGGCTTCGCGCAGCAGCCGTGGCAGCTTCCGGCCGTAGCTGAGGTCCGCGCCGCGCTGGGCCAGCATCTTCCTGAAGCCGGCGCGCAACCTGTTCGCCAGCTGCTGAGCGGGGCCTGACTCGTCCGGGCAGATCAGCGGCTGCAGCGCCGGGTCGGCGTCCTCGACGAGCAGCCAGCCGCCGGGACGCAGCACGCTGATCATCGACCGCAGCGCCCGGCCGCGGTCGGCTACGTGGACGAGGACCAGCCGCGCGTGCACCAGGTCGAATGCCTGGGCCGGCGGGTCGTCGGCCGCCACATCGTGGCGGCGTATCTCGATCAGCGGGCGCTGCGCCTGCCGCGTCCATGAGACGTCGATATCGGTTGCGAGCACCCGGCCCGCCGGGGCCACCCGCCCGGCCAGCCACCTGGGCACCGACGGCCCTCCCGCGCCCACTTCCCAGCACTGCCATCCGGAGCGGATCCCGAGGCTGTCGATATGCCGGAAGGTCGAAGTATCGAAAATCGCTGACAGGGCATCGAACCGCTCCCCCGCCTCGGCCTGCTGGTTGTCCAGCAGGTAGCCATCTCCGCCCGTCATAGGGCTGATGGTCTCATCAGTGTGTCCAGGTGCCGAAGGCGATGGCGACTTCGTGCACGACGTGCTGATGGCCTCAACGGCTCTTGACCCGGTCACCTGAGGGGTCAAACGGCGGCCGCAGGTGCACAGTCGCAGGTACCCGCCGGCCGCTCACATTCACCTCATAGGATCCGGCTCGCAGGAAGTCCGCGGTCAGGGCCGCACCGCCCGGATGGCGCAGGTAGCCAAGTCCGACCGAGGCGCCGAGGGTCTCGCCCCAGGCTCCCGAGGTCACCTGGCCGACCGCCGTCCCGTTCCGCAGCACCAGCTCACCGCCCCAGATCAGCGCATCCGGATCGTCAAGCACCAGCGAGACCAGCTTGCGGCGAGCACCTTCCGCCCTGACCTTGTCGACCGCCTCCCGGCCGAGGAAGGAGATGCCGGTGTTGAGCTTGCAGGCGAACAGCAGCCCGGCCTCGACCGGCCCGTAATCCGGGGTCAGCTCGCGGCCGAACGCCCGGTAGCCCTTCTCCAGGCGCATCGACTCGATCGCGTAGTAGCCGGCGTTGACCAGCCCGAAACGCGGCCCTTCGGCGGTGAGCTCCTCGTACACGCCGACCGCGAACTCGGCGGGCACGTAGAGCTCCCAGCCGAGCTCGCCGACATAGGTGATGCGGGTGGCCCGGACGGTGGCGTATCCGACGTCGATCTCGCGGCTGGCCCCGAAACCGAACGCGGCGTCGCTGAGGTCGCTGGCGGAAACCGCCGACAGCAGGTCCCGTGACCTCGGCCCCATCACGCCGAACACGGCATAGGCGGAGGTCACGTCGGTGAGCACGGCATGGCAGCCCGGCCGGAGCTGCCCGCGGATGTGGTCCTTGTCTCGCTCGGTCGTAGCCGCGCTGCTGACCAGCAGGAACTCTTCGTCCGACAGCCGGGTGACGGTGATGTCGGCCTCGTAGGTGCCCCGCCGGTTGAGCATCCCCGTGTACACGGTGCGGCCAGGGCGCACGTCGACGTCCGCGGTGCACAGCCATTGCAGCGCCCGGCAGGCGTCCGGCCCGGCCAGCAGGTACTTGGAGAACGAGGTCTGGTCGAACAGCGCCACGCCACTGCGGGCCGCTCGCTGCTCGGCCGATGACCAGGGCTGCCAGTTCTGCTTGCCCCAGGAGTAGCTGATCTCAGGGACCTGGCCGGCCGGCGCGAAGAAGTTGGCCCGTTCCCAGCCCATCCGGCTGCCGAAGCCGGCGCCCGCCCCCTCGAGCAGGTGGTACACCGGCGACCGGCGCAGCGGCCGGGCCGTATCGAGCTCGCGGTTCGGCCAGGGCACCGCGTAGTGCAGGCCCAGGATCTCCGCTACCCGGTCATGCAGCCAGCGGTTATTAGCGTTGAAACGAGCGAACCGCCTGATGTCGACGACCGACAGATCGCACCCAGGGTCCCCCTCGATGATCCACTCTGCCAGGGCCCGTCCGGCGCCGCCAGCAGAAGCGATCCCGACGGAATTGAAACCGGCCGCGACGAAGAAATTCCGTAGTTCCGGGGCCTCGCCGAGGATGAACTGATTGTCCGGGGTGAAGCTCTCCGGCCCGTTGTAGAACTTCTTGATGCCGGTCTCGTGCAGCGCCGGGATCCGGAGCAGGGCATTCTCCATCAGGATCGAGAACTGGTCCCAGTCCTCGTCGAGCAGCTGGAACTCGAACTCCTGCGGCAGCGCGTCCGGAGCGACCCACGGCTTGGCATGCGGCTCGAAGCCGCCGACCACAAGGCCGCCAACCTCCTCCTTGAAATAGGTGTAGCCGTCGGGGTCGCGCAGGATCGGCAGGTCGCGGTGAGCGCCCTCGATCTGCTCGGTGACCACGTAGAAATGCTCGGCGGAGTGCAGCGGGACGGTCACCCCGCACATCGCGCCGAGCTGCTTGGCCCATTGCCCCGCGCAGTTGACGACCACCTCGGCCTCGACGTCGCCCTCGTCGGTGCGCACTCCTGCGACGGCACCGCCGGCGGTCAGGATCCCGGTCACCCTGGTGCGCTCGCGTACCAGGGCGCCACCGCTGCGGGCACCGCGGGCCAGCGCGGCCGTCAGGTCGGTCGGGTTGGCCCGGCCGTCACCTGGCAGCCAGATCGCGCCGGTCAGGTCGCCCGCCTCCATGATCGGGAATAGCTCGGCGGCCCGCCGCGGGCTGATCAGCTCGCACTCCAGGTCGAACGCCTCCGCCGCCGCGGCGGCCCGCTGGAGCTGGACCATCCGATCGCGGCTGCGCGCCACGGTGACACCGCCACAGCGGCGGAAACCCGTCGACAGGCCGACCTCGTCCTCCAGGCTGGCATACAGCTCCGTTGAATATTGCACGAGTCTCGTGCCGCTCTCGGCTGCCCTCAGCTGGCCGACCAGCCCCGCGGCATGCCAGGTCGTGCCGCACGACAGCTGGCCCTGTTCCAGCAGCAGCACGTCGGCCCAGCCCGCCTTGGCGAGGTGGTAGGCGACGCTGGTTCCGATCACGCCGCCGCCGATGATGACGACCCTGGCCCGGCCGGGCAGCGGCGGCGTCACCGGAACGCGCCACGGAGCCGTCCGCCTCCCGATGCGTGCCGGAGCCGCGGATCGTCAGTCATCGCGCACCGCGTCCTCGAGCAGCGCGGGGAAGCCGGGCGCCGCGAACGCGGCCGCGGCCGCCTCGAACCGCTCCATCGCCCAGGACCAGAAGTCGAAGTCGATCGGGCTCACCGCATGCTGGATGGCTCCCCAGAGCGTCCACCCGTACTTGGCCGCCAGCCCGAGCAGCCGGGCCCTGGCGATCTTGCTGCGCAGCGGCCGCCGGTAGTAGGCCGTGACCAGTTCCGCCAGGCCGTCCAGCGAAAGGCCGCATTCGCTCCAGATGTTGCCGAGCTCGAAGCAGGGATCGTTGTTACCCGAGTACTCGTAGTCGATCAGCCAGATCCGGTCGCCGTCGTCGATGAAGTTCCCCGCCAGCAGGTCGTTATTGCACGGCACCGTCGCCGTGGCGCGGACCGCGAGCGCGCCGCGCATCGCCTCGAACTGGCCCGCCTGATCGTCGTAGCCGCGCGGGACCCGCATCCCGCGGGACCTGGCCACCGACAGGTACCTGCGCTGGATGTCGAACATGTCGAAGTCGCCGGCGAACCGGCCGCCCGCGTGCAGCTGCCTGCAGGCAGCGGCGATCCGCGCGATGTTTCCCTCGGCGCCAACGTCGGCGTTGCTGAGGGTACGGCCGGCGATGTAACGCAGCACCAGGACACCGTGCAGCGGGAGGTACTCGATCACTGGCGCGCCGACCCCCGCCGCGGCTGCCGTCACCGAGTTGCGGCACTCGTGGTCCCTGTCGATCGCGAGCAGCTCGCCGCCGTCCGAGCAGACCCTGGCTACGAACACGCCGTCCGGGGTCGTCACCTTGTAGTTGCGGTTGGTCAGCCCGCCGGGCAGTTCCTGCACCGAGCGAGGCTCGCCGGACAGGCTAGGCACCTGCGCAAACAGCGCGTCGACGGCAGCGGCATTGACCATCGGCGCACCCCTGGGACCGAGCACGGAAAAGGGTCCGGACAATTAGTACCGGCCAATCGTACGCTACGCCGGCCGGGTGACCCGGCGCTGACGGCCGCGGCGGCGCCGAACCGCTGACCGGCTGCCCGGGCGGCATTCACCGCCTAGCATCCTGACCATGCCGCCACAGCCGGACACCGTACAGCGACAGACTGACACCATGCCGCGAGACCCGGGTGCCAGGCAGCCGGCGCTGCAGACCCGCGTCAGCACGCCGCCGCCGATCTCGCGGGCACCGGGAACCACGGTGCACGCGCAGATCGAGGACTGGCTGGCGGGCGAGATCACGGTCGGCAAGCTGGTGTCAGGCGACCGGCTGCCCGCCGAGCAGGATCTGGCCGCCTGGTTCGGTGTCAGCAGGATGACGCTCCGGCACGCCCTCGGCGAGCTGGCCAGGCGCGGCCTGGTGATCAAGGCGGTCGGGCGCCACGGCGGCACCTTCATCGCCGCGGCCAAGCTGGAGCAGGATCTCACCACCCTGGCCGGTTTCTCCGAGCAGCTGCGCCGGGCCGGGATGATGGCCGGGGCGCAGCTGCTGTCCGCAGCGCAGCGCCCGGCAGGCCCGGCCGCCGCGGCGGCCCTGCGGCTCGCCGACTGCGACCCGGTCTTCGGCGTGCGACGGCTCAGGCTCGCCGACGGCAAGCCGATCGCTGTCGAGCACTCCAGGTTCCCCGCCGCGGTGTTCCCCGGATTGCTGGACGAGTGCCTCGACGGCTCACTGTATGAGCTGCTCGACGTGAAGTACGGCCAGCGGCCGCACCGGGCCAGGGAAAGCCTCGAGCCGGTGACGGCCGGGCCCCGTGAGGCCAGCGCACTCGGCGTGGCCCAGGGCGCGCCGCTGATGCTGGTCGAGCGCATCGCCTACAGCCGGTCCGGGCTGCCGCTCGAGTTCGCCCGCGATCTGTTCCGCGGCGACCGCACCCGGCTCGTCGTGTGGACCTCGGAGCTGCCCGACTAGCGAAGGTGCCGGCCGGCCGGGCCCGATCGGTGCCGGCCGGCCGGGCCCGATCGGTGCCGCCCGGCCGTGACCCGGCCGCCCAGCCATGGCCCGATCAAGATATAACTTGACAGGCCGCGACTACGCGATGGACCGTGTAGTCCGGCCCTACGCGGGCACGGCTCGGACAGGATCGCGCTGCTGGGAGGATCGCGTGAGCAAGACAGGGAGCAGGGCCCACCGGATCGCCGCGCTGCCCTGCGGCAGGCGCAGCAAGTATCTCGTCGTGGTGTTCTGGATCGTGGTCGTGGCCCTCGCCGGGTCGCTGGCGGGCAAGCTGCAGGGCGCGGAGAAGAATGATGCTTCGTCCTACCTCCCCGCGAGCGCTGACTCGACGCAGGAGCTGAACCTGCAGGCCAGTTTTACCTCGAAGAACCTCAACCCGGCTGTGGTCATCTACCAGCGGCCGTCCGGCATCACCGCCGCCGACCTGCGCAGGGCCGCCTTCGACGCGCGCCAGTTCGCGGCCCTCCCGGCCGTCGCCGGCCGGGTAGCAGGCCCGATCCTGGCACCCGACCACCGGGCGATCGAGACCATCGTCGGCTCGGATCTCGGCTACACCGCCAACATCGAGGGATTCGTCAACGGCCTTCGGGCCACCGCTGCCGCGGGCAATCCAGGAGTATCTGTCTACGTGACCGGGCCGGCCGCCAGCGCCGCGGACGAACTCAAGATCTTCAAGGGCATCGATACCACGCTGCTGTTCGCGACCCTGGCGGTGGTCATCGTCTTGCTCCTGCTGACCTACCGGAGCCCGGTCCTGTGGCTGCTGCCCATCGTGTCCGCCGGTGTCGCGCTGATCGCGGCGGAGGCGGTCATCTACCTGCTGACGCAGCATGCGAACCTGACCGTCAACGGGCAGAGCGGCGGCATCCTGGTGGTGCTCGTGCTCGGCGCGGGGACCGACTACGCGCTGCTGCTTGTGGCGCGTTACCGCGAGGAACTGCGCAGGCACGAAGACCGGCACGAGGCCATGGCCGAAGCACTGCGACGGGCCGGGCCCGCGATCATCGCGAGCGGGACGACCGTCATCGTGAGCATGCTCTGCCTGCTGGTCGCGGAGTCCGCGGACATCTCCGGCCTCGGCCCGGTCGCCGCGATCGGCATCGCCATCGCCCTGCTCGCCATGATCACCCTGCTGCCCGCGCTGCTGGTGATCTGCGGGCGGTGGATCTTCTGGCCGGTACGGCCGAAGTACGGCACGGCCGAGCCGACCCAGGAAGGCTTCTGGGCCAGAATCGGCCGCCGGATCGCCATCCGGCCCCGGGTGGTGTGGGTCGTCACAGCGGTGCTGCTCGCCTGCGCGGCGCTCGGCCTGATCGGCTTCAAGATCGGCCCGCTGACCACCGCGCAGTCGTACCGTGGCACGCCCGCGTCGGTGGCCGGCGAGCAGGTCCTGGCCAGGCACTTCCCGGCCGGAGCGGGCGAGCCGGTCGCGGTCATCGGCAACGCGAGCGCGGCCGCCCCGATGCGCGCCGCCCTGGCGCGGACTTCGGGTATCGCGTCGGTGGCCCCGTCGCAGGTCAAGGACGGCCTTGTCTACCTGCAGGGCACGCTGGCCAGCAAGCCGGACAGCCAGGCGGCCTATGCCACCGTCGACCGGGTCAGAGCCAGCGTCGGCGCGATCAAGGGCGCCGATGCCAAGGTCGGCGGGGCGAGCGCGATTGCCCTGGACGTCGAGCGGTACGCCACCCACGACCGCAACGTGATCATCCCGCTGGTGCTGCTCGTCGTGCTGATCATCCTTGCCCTGCTGCTGCGGGCTATCGTGGCGCCGGTGATCCTCATCGGCACCGTGGTGCTCTCCTTTGGCGCGGCGCTCGGCCTGTCCGCGCTGGCTTTCAGGTACCTGTTCGGGTTCGCCGGGGCGGATACCTCGGTGCCGCTGTTCGCGTTTGTCTTCCTGGTCGCGCTGGGCATCGACTACAACATCTTCCTGATGACCAGGGTCCGCGAGGAATCCGCGCGGACTGGGACCCGCCGCGGCGCGCTCACCGGGCTGGCCGCTACTGGCGGCGTGATCACCTCGGCGGGCCTGGTGCTGGCAGGTACCTTCGCGATGCTCGGCACGCTGCCGCTGGTGACCTTCACCGAGATCGGATTCACGGTCGCGCTCGGCGTGCTGCTCGACACCATCATTGTCAGGTCGGTGCTGGTGACCGCCCTCAACCTGGACATCGGGCGGCACATGTGGTGGCCCAGCCGGCTGGCCAGCGAGTCGGTCGAGCAGGCCAGCACCGGAGCGTCCATGACGCCGGTGCACTAAGCCGCGGCGATGACGCCCGAGAAGGCACCGGGCGGCTCACTCGGTGCGGACCGTCCCTGCCGAGCGCCGCGACGATCTTCATGCCTGCACGCCGATCGTGGCCACCATGGTCGCCTTGATCGTGTGCATCCGGTTCTCCGCCTGGTCGAAGACGAGGGACGCCGGTGACTCGAAGACCTCTTCTGTCACCTCAAGAGCAGTCAGCCCGCGCTTGTCGTAGATCTGCTGCCCGATCCGCGTCTGCGTGTTGTGCAGCGCGGGCAGGCAGTGCAGGAACTGCACCGCCGGGTTGCCGGTGGCCGCCATCACCTCGGCGTTCACCTGATAGGGAAGCAGCAGGTCGATCCGCGCAAGCCACTCGCCGGCCGGCTCGCCCATCGACAGCCAGACATCGGTGTACAGGTAGTCCGCGCCGGCTACGGCCGCCTTCACGTCGGCGGTCACCGACAGGCTGGCCCCTGATCCGGATGCCAGCCTCCTGGCGATGCTCTGCACCTCCGGCGACGGCGATAGCTCCTCCGGCGCGCAGATACGGACATCGAGTCCCAGCAGCGCCCCCGTCACCAGCAGCGAGTTGGCCGTGTTGTTCCTGCCATCCCCGAGATAGCAGTACGAGACGGCGGACAGCGGCTTGGCCGCATGATCACGCATGGTCAGCACATCGGCGAGCATCTGCGTCGGGTGCCACTGATCGGTGAGCCCGTTCCAGACCGGCACGCCAGCGAAAGCGCCCAGGATCTCAACCGACTCCTGAGAGAACCCGCGGAACTCGATTCCGTCGAACATCCGGCCAAGCACCCGCGCGGTGTCCTTCACCGACTCCTTGCGGCCAAGCTGGGAATCGTCAGGTCCGAGGTAGGTGACGTGACCGCCCTCATCGTGCGCGGCGACCTCAAAGGCGGACCTGGTCCGCGTCGAGGTCTTTTCGAAAATCAGCGCGATGCTGCGGCCTTCCAGCCTGCTGGTTCGCTGGCCTAGCCGCTTCTGCATCTTGAGGTGACCGCCGAGGTCGACAAGGTAACGGAATTCATCCGCGGACAGGTCGGTCTCCTTCAGCAGATTGCGTCCTATCAGGTCCATACGTGCTCCTGGCTGGTCGAGCGGCACGCGGTCAGTACATGATTGCCCTCGCGGCACGCCGACATGCGGGCGGGGCGCCTGCGGCGGGGCGCCTGCGGATGCAGCGCTGACTCTGGGCTTACTCTGGCCAATCTGCTACATCGCGGGCAAGTCCGGTAAGGGACTTATGTCCTGGCAGAGCGGACCGAACGGATCAGGCTCGGGCCGGCCCGGCGCATGCCAGCGGACCAGCCCGCCAGCAGCCACTACCGCCGGCCCGGCGGCTAGCGAGCGGAGCTCGCTACCGGACCAGGCTCGTCACCTGCGGGAGCAGCCGGACGGAGCGTGCGCGTCGACGGCCTGCTGCCAGAGCAGCTGGGCGGCCAGTTCCATCGGGCTTGGCGCGTGCACGGAAAAGGCCGGCGCGCCGTTGTGGTACTCCTGGACGTACCGGCCGCGGCGGCAGGCATGCCAGCCGCTCTCATCCGTCCAGATCCGCCAGCGGGGAAACTCCTCGCTCAGCGCCTGGACCGCAGCACCGTTCAGCGTGTGAATAGCCACTTACCCCCCAGTACGTGACACCATGATCACCGTTTGTGATATCAGTCTAGCGTGGCACCGGTCCTGATTTCCGCCTGAAAGGAAAGACCGGAAAGGAGAACCGGGAAAGGAGACAGGAAAAGACCGGCCGGGCGCAAAGGCACCCAGCCGGGCGGCCCCCGCCAGGGATCAGGCGGGATCGCGTTCGATCGGGCAGGTCATGCAGCGCGGGCCGCCCCGCCCGCGGCCGAGTTCGCTGCCTGCCACGGCAATGACCTCGATGCCGTTCGAGCGCAGCATCGTGTTGGTAGGCACGTTCCGCTCGTAGCCCATCACGACGCCGGGCGCTACCGCGAGGTAGTTCGTCCCGTCGTCCCATTGCTCGCGTTCGGCGGCCCTGATGTCCTCGTCGGTGGCCAGGACCGTCACCTTGTCCACGCCGAGGGCCATCGCCAGGGTGTCCCAGAGACTGTGGTTGCGGCTGACCGCTATCTCCGCCTGCTCGCTGCCCTGGATCAGCGTCCACGACCGCAGGTGCCTGTCGAAGTACGGATAGATGACGAACGTGCCCGCATCGACCATGGTCATGACCGTGTCGAGGTGCATCATGGCGCGGGTCTTGGGCAGCTCGACCGCTATGACGGTGCGAGCCTGACCGCTTGCGAACAGGGCGCGGGCGAGGATCTCCACCGCCATCGGAGTCGTCCGCTCCCCCATCCCGATCAGCACCGCCCCGTTCCCGAGCACGTGCACGTCGCCGCCTTCCACAGTGGCGGGCAGGTGGCTCTCGTCATCGTCTCCGTAATAGGTGACGAAGTCGGCTCCGGCGAACATCGGGTGGTAGCGGTAGACCGCCCGGCTGTGCAGCGTCTCGCGGCGGCGGGCTGGCTTGGCCATCGGGTTGACCGAGACCCCGCCGTATATCCAGCACGAGTTGTCCCGCTGGAATAGGTGATTCGGCAGCGGCGGTAGCAGAAAGTCATCCGCCCGCATCATGTCCCATTTCAGGCTGTGCGCGCGGGCCGGGTGCAGATCCGCCTTGAGTACGCCGCCCACAAGGAACTCGGCAAGGGCCGGGCCGTCCAGGTCGTCGAAGAGCCGCCTGAGCGGCTGCACCAGTGCGGGGCCGAGCAGCTCCTGAGTGCATACCCGGTCGAGGACGAAGGCCCGGCCTTCGGGCAGCTCCAGCGTTTCCGCGAGGAGCTGCCCGAAGTAGTGCACGTTGACACCCCGATCCCGCAGGGACCCGGCGAACGCGTCGTGTTCGTCCCTCGCCACCTTGGCCCACATCACGTCATCGAATAGCAGCTCGCCGATGTTCTGCGGGGTAAGCCGGGACAGCTCAAGGCCGGGGCGGTGCAGGACGGCCTGCTTGAGCTGGCCGACCTCGGATTGGACGTTGAATGTCATGATCTTTTCCGCCTATCGGTTTCGTCGGCAGCCGTCATCAGGATCGGGCTCAGGTAGGCAGCCCGGCAGACGACTCGCCTGCCGCGTTGCTTGCTGCCGGCGCCTGGGCCTGGCCAAGCCGTTCACGGCGGGCCTTGAGGAACGCGTAGAGGACCACTCCGATGAGCACCACCAGCACGGCCTGGTACACCGCCGAGTAACCGGCGGCGAAGGTGACCCACAGCGAGAACAGCACGCTGGCCACGGTGATCGCCAGGTCCCTGGTCAGCAGCCAGCCCTGTACCCGGCGGCGCCTGGAGATCAGGTAGGTGAGCTGGGCGCAGGCCGAGAAGAAGTACGGGATGGCCACGGTGACCACGGTGAGGTCGACAAGCTCGGTGAAGACCGTCAGCCCGGTGCTGGTGGTGTAGCGCCACAGCATGAGCAGCGAGGGCAGCAGGGCCGCCAGCACGACGCCGAACCAGGCCGTGTTCCTGCGGTCGACCCAGGCGAAGGGCTGCGGGAAGAGGCCGTCCTCGGCGGCCGCCCGTGACACCTCGGTGGTGACCAGCGTCCAGCCATTCAGGGCCCCGATGCCCGACACGACGGCGACGCCCGCCATCAGCCGGCCGGCCCAGGCGGCGTGCGTGAACATCGTGTCGAACGCGTTGACGAACGGCGCCCCGGTGTGGATCAGCGTGTTGTGCGCCACCAGGCCCATCACCACGGCCGACACCAGCAGGTACAGCAGGGCGCTCGCGCCGGTGCCCAGCAGTGAGGCCCGGCCCACGTTCTTACGCGGGTCGCGGACCCGCTTGGCCGTCATGGCCGCCACCTCGACGCCGATGAACGAGAACAGGGCCACCCCAGCGGCGATCCCGATCGCACTGTACAGGCTGCCGCCTGAGGCGTTGAACGGGCCGAAGTTGGCCTTGGACACGAAGAACCATCCCACCACGCCCACGAAGAGCAGCGGCAGGAACTTCAGCACGACGCTGACGTTCTGGAACCACGCCATCTGCCGCACGCCGGCGAGGTTCACCGTCGCGGGAACCCAGAGGCCGACCAGCGCGATCCCCCACTGCGTCATGGCCGCCGGGTTATGCAAACCCAGCAGCGCGTCCACGTAGAAAACCCAGGCCGCCACGATGGCCGCGTTACCTGCCCAGGCCTGCACCCAGTAACACCAGCCGGTGAGATAGCCCGCGAAGTCGCCGAACTCATACCTGGCATAGGCATACATGCCGCCGTCGGAGTTGGGCACCCTCCTGGTCAGCTGCCCGAACAAGGTGGCCAGGACCATGGCGCCCAGCGCAATCGCGCCCAGCACCAGCAGCGAGCTCGTGCCAGCCTGGGCCAAGACGGCCGGCATCACGAACACCCCGGTCCCGATGATGCTGCCAATGACAAGCCCGGTCGCCGAGGTCACGCCAAGGGCCCGGGCCTTCTGCTCCGTTCTGGTCGGATCTGCCCTGGCCGGATCTGCCCTGGCCGGATCTGCCCTGGCCGGATCTGCCCTGGCCGGATCTGCCCTGGCCGGATCTGCCGTGGTCGACGCCGGCCCATCTTGCGCGCCCGAGGCAGCGGGGGCGCCCGCAGTGGTAGACATGGAGACCTCCTCATTACGACGCCAGACGCGCCAGCAAGGCGGTCATGTCGTAGGAAGTCGCCAGACGCGCCCTGTGACGCCATTGATGTTGCTCCTGCGGCGAATGCCGTCATAGGGACATACGTCCCCGCTAACCGGCCCAAACGACACAAACCGGCGCCCGGGCTGGCCGTGAAGGCGGCCGGCGGCCCGGGGGCAGCCCGGCGGGGCGCGGCGGGGCGCCGGTAACTGCAGGGACTAATGACTCTGGACGCGCCGGTGAGCCCACAGGTTCGATACTTTGATGACCGGCGCTCTGCGACTGGCCGGGTGCCATCAGGGGCAGGGTGCCATCAGGGGCAGGGTGCCCAGAGAGTGGAGGCAGTGCGATGAGCAGCGACGCGCGAGAGCTGGTCGTGGTCGGCGTGGACGGCTCCGAAGAATCGAGCGCGGCGCTCAGCTGGGCGGCCAGGTACGCCACCGCGGTCGGCGCGACCCTGCGAGCCGTAGCGGCCTGGCACTACCCGACCGCCGTCGGCCAGGCCCCGGTGGGCGTCGCTCCCGAGCCAGTGCGGGCCGAGGCGGAAGGCCACGTGCGCGACCACCTCACGGCGGCCATCGCCAAGGTGCTCCAGGGGCCCGCCGCCGACCAGATCGAGACCAAGATCGTCTACGGTCATCCCGCTCAGGTCCTGCTGGACGAATCCGGGGACGCTGACCTGCTGGTCGTCGGTCACCGCGGGCGCGGCGCGTTCACCGGCATGCTGGTCGGCTCGGTCAGCACGCATTGCGTCACCCACGCGACCTGCCCGGTGGTCGTCGTCCGCAGCCGGCCCTGACGCGTTGCGCCCGTTCCCGGGATGACCAGTGTCCTGGTCGTCAATGCCGGGTCGAGCAGCCTCAAGCTGCGGGCCCTCGGCCACGCCGACGAGACGATCGCGGAGCTCGAGCTTGATGCCTGGAACGGCGATCCGGACACTGCCGCGCTGACAGAGTTCCTCGGCAGCCTGGACGGCATCGGCGCGGTCGGCCACCGGGTGGTCCACGGCGGCAGCCGGTTCACCAGGGCGACGGTGATTGACGACTCGGTGGTGGCGGCCATCGCCGGCCTCGCCGATCTCGCGCCGCTGCATCAGCCGCGCGCGCTGGCCGGGATCGAGGCGGCCCGCGCTGCGCTGCCCGGCGTACCGGAAGTCGCCTGCTTCGACACGGCCTTTCACGCCGGGCTGCCCGCCGCGGCTGCGACCTACGCGCTGCCGAAGGACTGGATCGGCCGGTTCGGCCTGCGGCGGTACGGCTTCCACGGGCTGTCGCACTCCTATGCCGCGCGCCGCTGCGCGGAGATGATGAAAACCAGCCCGGAACGGCTTCGCGTGGTGACCTGCCATCTCGGAGCCGGGTCATCGCTCGCGGCGGTCCACGGCGGCCGCTCCGTGGACACCACCATGGGCTTTACCCCGCTTGAGGGTCTCGTGATGGCCACCAGGTGCGGGTCCGTCGACCCCGGGCTGCTCATCTGGCTGCTCCGCCATGGCGGGCTCGGCCTGGGCGAACTCGCGGACGGCCTGGACTTCGCCGCCGGCCTGGCCGGCCTGGCCGGCCTGCCGGACGGCTCAGGCGACATGCGCGTGGTCGCCGAGGCCGCCAGGGCCGGCCGCCCGGACGCTAAACTGGCCATCGATGTGCACTCCCACCGGCTGCGCAGCGAGATCGCCGCGATGGCCGCCGCCATGGACGGCCTCGACGCGATTGTCTTCACCGGCGGCATCGGCGAGCACCAGCCCGACGTGCGGGCCGCTGCAGCTGCCGGGCTCGCTTTTCTCGGCATCGCGATCGATCCGGCGCGCAATGCGGGCGCCGCCCCGGACACCGAGATCACCGGGCCGGGCGCGGCGGTCCGTACGCTGGTCATCGCCGCGCGAGAGGACATCGAGGTCGCCCGCCAGGCCCGTGCGGTGCTCGCAGCTGCGCCCCCGGCCCGGTAGCGACGTTCCGCCTCGCTGTCAGGGCCATTGGTCCCTGGCCGCTTGACCTGCGAACAGGGAGCGTGAGAGTAGGTATGAGCAGGCAGCGCGGGGGCAACGGCGCGGCGCCGTGGCTACCAGGCGGGAGCGTGAGAACGTGACCATCCAGGAGCAGTCCATTCTCGCGGCGCAACCGTTCATGCGCGGGTTGCCCAGCGAGGAGATAGCCGTCCTGGCCGGGCTCGCCCGGCACATCTCGGTGCCGGTCAGGCACCGGCTGTTCGAGGAAGGCGCGACCGCCGACAAATTCTGGCTGATCGACGCCGGCCGGGTTGCGCTGGATGCGATGGTGCCGGGGCGCGGCCGGGTGATCATCGAGACCCTCGGCCGCGGCGACGTCGTCGGCCTGTCCTGGCTGATGCCGCCCTACCAGTGGCGGTTCGGCGCGGTGACCACGTCGCCGATGCAGGCATTCGAGCTGGACGGCCGGGCCGTCCGGGCGGCCTGTGCGGCCGACCCTACACTCTGCTCCGAACTCAACCGGCGGTTCATTACCGTGCTGGTGCACCGGCTCCAGGCCACCAGGGACCGGCTGCTTGAAGCCTGCGCCCACCCGGAGCTACTGCCGTGACCGCGAGGATCAGCGCTGCTTGGTCCATTGCGGCTCGACCAAGGTCCAGGCGGCTTCCCAGTCGGCGAGCTTGCGCCGGTTCAGCAGCCAGCGTGCCAGCCAGCCGATGCTGAGCAATGCGCCCGCAAGGAGGATGGGCGCCAGCGCCGCTACGCCGATGGCCCTGGTCGTCAGCTGACTGGGCGACAGCGGCGGGCCGGTCTGCCATCCGGAGCCGTTCACCCAGATCCGCACCCTCTGCCCGGCCGCCAGGGGCGCCGGCACGAGGATCTCACCCACCCGCTTGATCCCGCTCGGCGCCGCCCAGCTGGCCAGCACAGCGGTGTCCTGCCACTGGGATGCGTACTGATCCGCTGGCGGCGTCGATTGCAGTGTTACCGCGGATACCTGATGCCAGCCCTGTTCGGCACGCTGCTGGGCGAGGCTCGCCTGGTGGGTCCACCGCCAGGCCGCCGTCGCGAGGAGCGGCGCGCTGATCAGGAACAGCGCGCAAAGCCCGAGCGTGACGGCGGTCTGGAGCCTGTCGATGCCGCGCCGCAGCGGGTTACCGTCCAGCCCGGGCGCCCTGGCGAATCGCAGCTTCCGCTGCATCGCATCCCGCCTCCGCTCCAGCGGCCGTGTTCACCTCACCCGTCAGCCAGCCCGGACGATCACCACGGGGCAATCCGCGTGGTGCACGCAATGCTGGCTCACCGAGCCGAGCAATGCGCCCGCGAACCCGCCGTGCCCGCGGCTGCCCACGACCAGCAGATCGGCCCCCGCCGAGGCCTCGATGAGCACCTGGGAGGGATTGCCCTCGATCGCCGCTGGCCGCACGCGGACGTCGCTGCTGCTGCTGCCGCCGACGACCTCGCCGATCTCATCAGCTAGCGCTTTCTCGGCCGCCTCTTGCAGATCGGCGCCGTCCAGCACGGCAACAGGCGCCCAGGCGTAGCCGCCGGTGGCGACGGGGTACTGCCAGGCGATGACCGCCTGAACGGTGGCACCGGTGAGCTCAGCCTGCCGTACCGCCCAGCGGAGGGCCGCCCGCGACGACGGCGATCCGTCGGCTCCGACCACGATGCGGGAAGCATCGCCATTTTGTGCTGACATCGTTCTCAGCTCCCTCTCCTCAGCTGCCGCCGGACCGGCTCACCGCAGCTTGCGCAGAAACGGGTCCCGCGCCTCGGCCGGGCTGATCCGGACCCTGACGTCCACTGCCTGGGCCCCGTCACAGCGGGCTATGACGGGGCTAAGGTCGAGCTCGGCCAGCTCGGGGAAGTCGTCGGCGAGGAACGACACCCGGAGCAGCGTGTCGGTCAGCGATCCGGTGTCCACCGCCGGCCGGTCAAGGTGGCCGAACAGCAACGGCGCCCCCTTCGCCGACCTGATGAGCTCCTGCGCGTCCGCGTCGGTCAGCGGCGCCATCCTGGCCGCCCGGTCGCCCAGGACCTCGGTGGCCAGGCCGCCAAGCCCGAACACGACCAGCGGGCCGAACACCGGCTCCTGCACGAGACCGATCAGTACCTCGACGCCGTCGGACAGCATCGGCTGCACGACCACGCCGCGCAGGCGGGCCCCGAATGCGGTCTCGAGCTCCTGGTAGGCCTTGCGGACCTCCTGCTCGCCATGCAGATCCAGCTTGACCGCACCGGCACCGGTCTTGCGCACCAGGCCCTCCGCCTGCGCCTTCAGCACGACGGGCCCGCCAAGTTCGGTCGCGGCGCGAACCGCCTCGTTTTCATCGGCAGCGACGCTGCTGGCCACCATCGGGATCTGATAGCAGGACAGCAGCTCGACCGCCTGGCTGGCGGGCAGCCACCCGCCGGCCGGGTTGGCAGCGAGGAACCGGGAGATGAGATCCCGCGCCTGCTCCAGCCGTACCCCGGTGAAATCGGGCAGGATGCCCCGGCGCCTGCCACGCCAGAGCTGGTACCTGGTCGCGTGGCCGAGGGCCCGCGCCGCATCCTCCGGATAGGCGTAGGCGGGCACGGCAGCGTGGCCGTTAAGGCGGCCGCCGCCAGGCGCGGCCGCCGCGCCGCCGCCGGGCGCGGCCGCCCCGCCGTCGTCGCTTTGCTGGCCAGAGCCATCTCTGCGCAGCAGCCGGACGCTCTCAGCCTGCTCAAGCAGCACCACCGCCAGCGGCTTGACCACCTCGACGGCGTTGATCGACCGGCGCAGGTCGCAGATGGCGGTCGGGACGGTGACCACGAGCACGGCATCGACGCCGTCGTCGGCCGCCACCTCGTCGAGGCAGGCCCGGAAGGCGTCGAACTTGACGGCGGCGGTGGCGTCTACCGGCCCCGTGACCACGGCACCCTTCGGCAGCAGCTTGGCTAGCTTGCGCTGCATCGGGCCGCCGAACGTGGCCACGTGCAGCCCGTTGTCGCCGCAGGCATCGGCAGCGAGCACGCCAGCGCCGCCCGCGTTGGACACGATCCCAACCCGGTTGCCGGCCGGAAGCGGCTGGCAGGAGATCAGCGCCGCGGCTTCGATAAGCTCACCCAGGCTGGGCACGGCGATGACGCCCGCCTGGCCGAAGAGCGCTTGCTGGTTGACCAGCGGCGTGGCGGGGGCTGGCATGTGGCCGGCGGCTGCCCGCTGGCCGGCCGCTGCCCGCTGGCCGGCCTCCGACCGGCCGGACACGACGGTCAGCACCGGCAGCCGATGCCCGACACGGCGTGCGGTGCGGGCGAAGGCACGCGGGTTGCCGAAGGACTCCACGTACAAGACGGCGAGCTTCGTCGCGGTGTCGTGGTCCCACCACATCAGCATGTCATTGCTTGACACGTCGTACTTGTCGCCGACGGACGCGAAGGAGGATATGCCGATGCCGAGCCTGGACAGGTGCTCAAGAAGTGCCATCCCCACCCCGCCGGACTGGGCGACCAGGCCGGCTGAGCCAGCCGCTGGATGCCTGGCGATGAAGGTCGCATCCAGGCCGATCCGGGGCACGGCGATGCCGAAGCAGTTGGGGCCCACCAGGCGCATGCCATAACGGCGGCAGATCGCCAGCAGGTCGGCGCCTTCGGTGCCCAGCCCCGCGGTGATCACTACCAGCCCCTTGACTCCCCGCTGCCCGCACGCCGCCGCCACCCCGGCGACAGCCGCCGCAGGCACCGCGATCACTGCCATGTCCACCGCCTCGGGCAGGTCGGCGACCGAGGCTACACACGGCACGCCCTCCATGGACCGGGCGTGCGGGTTCACCGCATAGACATTCCCGACGAACCCGCAGGTCACTATATTGCGCAGGATGGAGCGGCCGACAGTTCCGCGGTGCCGGCTCGCGCCCACCACGGCCACCGACGCCGGCTGCAGCAGGTGCCGCATGCTGGCCACGTCCGCGCGGCTCTCCCTGATGGCCACCGATTCCAGGTAGTCATCGAGGCGCTTGTCGGTCTCCCCGCCAGGAAGCGGGAAGGTCATCTCCACCACGCCGTCGGCGCTCTCCCGCTCTACCGGCAGGCCGGCATCGGCGAAGACCCTGAGCATCGCGGTGTTGTCCGCGAGCGCCTCCGCGGTGAAGGCCTCCAGCTTCCTGCGCCTGGCCAGCGATACCAGGTGCTCAAGCAGCAGGGTGCCCACCCCTCGGCCGTGCATTTCATCGGAGACGGCGAAGGCGATCTCAGCGGCACCTTCATTGTGCGTGGGCTCGTAGCTTGCGACCCCGACCAGCGTCCCCTCCTGCCATGCCAGCAGCGCCGCATGGTCGGGCCCGGGCGCACGGCAGACGCGCTGCGCCTCCTGCTGGGCAGCGCTCGGGCTGAGGCTGAAGAACCGCAGGTACATGTTGTTGGGGGACATCCCCGCGTGCATGTCACGGACCGCATCGACGTCGCCGGGGCTGGCCGGGCGGATCTCGATGGTGCTTCCGTCGGTCAGCAGCGCGAAGGTCGCGGTGGCGGCGGGCGCGGTGAGGAGGGGCATTGTCACTGCTCGGGCTCCGTCTCGAGGAGCAGGCCTGCCGGGTGCCCGCCAGGAACCACCCGAGCGTACTGATCCGGAAATACCATGGCAACATGCCCGTCGCCAAGCCACTTGATGACATAAGGCGGCGATCCATCCTCGCCAAGGACGCTCATGACAATGCCAACCCTGTTGTTGCCATCGTCGATGACCAGCCGGTCACCCACCCGGGCTCTCATGATGCTCCCCTTACCTGCGCCTCATCCGGCAATTCACGTCCCCGGTCGGGGCGGATTTCAGCGCTCTTCGCCGGCCTGTCATATTCGGCAGCGGCCGACGAGATGATAACAACCGGACATTTCGAATGACTGGTGCAATAACGGCTCACCGAGCCGTGGACGATTCGCTTCATACTGGAGTCTTGCTGATCGCCGAGCACCAGCAGATCCCCGTCGGCCACCGCGAGCTGCGTAAGGACAACGGCCGGGTCGCCCTCTGGTACCTCGATCGCCGCGCCGATATTGTCGGGGACAACGCCAACCGCCCGCAGGAAAGCCCGCCGGACCAGGGCAGCCGCCGCCTCACGCTGGTTGTCGCCTGCGAACGTGATGACGACCGGGCTCCGGTCCGGGTGCCGGTGGCGGCGCCCGCCATGGCGGGGCAGCCCGAGTGCCCACGCTCGGACCGCGATCAGCCGGGCATCGTCCGCGGCGGCTCTGCGGACCGCCCAGCGCAGCGCGGCCTGTCCGGACGGGGTGTCGTCGATGCCCACGATGACGCGCCGCGCGGTGCCAACGGGCGCGGCGCCGCCCGCCACTGCTGTCTCTCCATCTCGTCCTGCGTCTGCCCGCGGCGCGAACGTCGTCGTCATGGCGCGTCAGTCCCGGATCCGCGCACAGCGCGGGCCGCCCGATCGGCCGGCGCGTTGAGCCCGTGCGGGGCCACGCTCCCGACTGACATGTCCGGCATCCCGGAGCCGGATGCCTCCGCCGCGGCGCTGGCGCCCGCCGGGATGCCATAGCCGATGTCCAGGCCGGCACCGCGATTGCGGGCTTGGTAAGCCGCTCGCCGAAGTGCCGCCAGCGAACCCGGGGCAGCGTCGACTCCGGTGCCCCGGCTTGGCCCTGCCTGCGCATCGTTCATGATCCACCTCCTGCTGCGCCGTACTATTCAGCGTCGCTGACGCCGCTTAGATTCGCCAGGAGCATTGCGGCCCGATCGGGCAGGACCTTCGGCCCGCAATCACCAGCCGGGCAGCGGGTGACTAAGGTCCCGCAGGAGCGAGGCCGCTTGACTTGACAGCGCCCGCCACGCCGGTCGGGTTATTGAGGTCGCACAGCGGCCGGTTTATGGGCCACCGCCAGGCGAGAGGGAGGGCTGGTGAGCGGTGCCCGACCTTTCAGAGTGGCAATTCGGAATTACTACAGTGTATCATTTTATCTTCGTTCCGCTGACCATAGGACTCTCGATTCTGGTCGCGGCCATGCTGACGGCGTAGCTCGTTAAGGAAAGGACCACGCGTACCTTCGGATGGCGAAGTTCTTCGGTAAGCTCTTCCTGATCAGCTTTGCCGGGGGCGTCGTCACGGGGATCGTGCTGTAGTTCCAGCTCGGAATGGACCGGTCCGCCCGCTTCCGCTTCGCCGGCGATGCACTCGGCGCGCAGGCCGCGATGGCGGGCCCGCCCGCGTTCTGCACCGGAATCGGTATTCCCCGGACTGTGGATCTCCGGCTGGGACGAGCTTCGCCCCGGCTGCAGCCTCACCAGCAGCAACGCCCGCTCCCGCGCACTATACGCTGCTGGTCATGAAGTGGGTCGCGCTGATCTTCATGCCGGTCGTGCTCGCCTGCCAGAGGCGGACCTGCTGGGTGTTCCGCAACCGGATGAGCCGCTCTGACATCGGTGTCGTGGACGCCATCCCGACTGCCGGCCCGCGGGCCCGGTTGGCCGCTGGCCAGCCGTGAGGCCGTTTGATCCGAGGTTGCTGCGGCATGCCGGGGCCGCCCGCGGCTACCTGGCGGTCACGATCGGGCTCGGCCTGGCCGGAACGGGACTGATCTTGCTCCAGGCGGGCCTGCTCGCCCGGGCGCTAGCCGGCGCGGCGCGGGGCACCGGGATTGTCGTGCTGGCGGCTACCCTGGCCTGGCTCGCCGTGGTACTCGCCGGGCGGGCGGCCGCATCGGCTGGCGGCGAGGTCGCGGCACTGCGCGCAGCCGCGCTGGTCAAGTCGGGCCTGCGGCGCCAGCTCAGCACACACGCCCTGCGGCTGGGCCCAGGGTGGCTGGGCGGCCAGCAGGCCGGGGAGATCACCACGCTGGCGACCAAGGGCCTGGACGGACTTGATGCCTACTTCTCCCGTTATCTGCCGCAGCTCGTGCTCGCCGTGGCGGTCCCGCTTGCGGTGCTGGCCAGGATCGCGTTCGCCGACTGGATCTCGGCGGCGATCATTGCCGCGACGCTGCCGCTGATCCCGATATTCGCGGTCCTGATCGGGTTGCACACTAAGGCCCAGACCCAGCGGCAGTGGCAGCTGCTGGCCCGCCTCGGCGGGCATTTCCTCGATGTGGTGGCGGGCCTGCCCACCTTGAAGATCTTCGGCCGGGCCAAGGCACAGGCGGAAGTGATCAAGGAAGTCACGAGCGCGCACCGGGCCGCGACCATGGCGACCCTGCGGGTGGCGTTCCTGTCCGCCCTGGTTCTCGAGCTTGCCGCCGCGCTGGCGACTGCCCTCGTCGCCGTGGAGGTCGGCCTCCGGCTGCTGGCCGGGCACCTCGGCTATCAGACTGCCCTGCTGGTCTTGCTGCTGACCCCGGAGGCTTATCTGCCGCTGCGGAATGTCGGGGCCCAGTTTCACGCCAGCGCCGAAGGAGCCACCGCCGCCGAGCGGGCCTTCGAGATCCTTGACACGCCGGTCCGCGGCTGGGATGGCGCCCGCGCCGGTACCGCTGGCACCCCCGCCACCGCTGGCACCCCCGCCGCCACCGGCACCCCCGCCACCGCGACGGCCGACCTATGGCGCGAGGACATCCAGCTACGTGCGGTCAGCCTCGCCTACCCGGGCCGGGACCATCCTGCCCTCGATGACATCAGCCTGACCATCCGCCCTGGTGACCGGATCATCCTGACCGGTCCGAGCGGCGCGGGCAAGAGCTCGCTGCTCGCGCTGCTGCTGCGGTTCGCTGAGCCGACCAGCGGCACCATCAGCGCCGGTCGCAGCGAGCTGGCCGACATCAATGCCGATTGCTGGCTGCGCCAGATCGCCTGGGTTCCCCAGCACCCGCATCTGTTCACCAGGACCATCGCCGAGAATATCGCCCTTGGCCAGCCAGCCGCGCTGCGGCAGGAGATCGAGGTAGCCGCCCGCCTGGCCGACGCCGATGACTTCATCAGCCAGCTTCCCCGCGGCTACGACACCGTTCTCACCGAGGGCGCCCTGCAGCTCTCGGCCGGGCAGCGCCAGAAGATCGCGCTGGCCCGCGCGTTCCTCCGCCGTGCCCCGCTGCTGCTTCTTGACGAGCCCACTACCCATCTCGACCCAGCCAGCGCGGCGCGGCTTGGCGCGGCAATCGAGGGCCAGCTGGCTGGCCGCACCGTCATCCTCATCACGCACCGCCCGGCCGGGCCGGGCGGTGCAAGCAGGATCCTGGCCCTGGACCGCGGCAGGCTCGTCGGGCCGGCTGCTAACGGCCCCATGCCGGGCAGGGCCGGCCTGGCGGTCCCGCCATGACCGCGGCCAGCCCGGCGGAGCGTGGCCCTGGCGGTCCCGCCATGACCGCGGCCAGCCCGGCGGAGCGCGGCTCGGCAGCGGGCCACAGCGGCCCGGCCGGCCGCGATCCGCTGCTGCGGCTGCTCAGGCTCGCGCGGCCGCTGCGCGGGCAGTTGCTGCTCGCGGTCGCCGCGGGTGCCGCCGCCACCGGCTGCGGGGTCGCCCTCCTTGCGGTCTCCGGGTTCTTGCTCGCCCGGGCCTCAGAGCATCCGAACATCGTGGCGATCTCGGTCGCCGTCGTCGCCGTCCGCGGCCTGAGCGTCGGCCGCGGCGTCTCCCGCTATCTCGAGCGTCTCGCCTCCCACGACGCCGCATTCCGGATCCTGGCCGACGTCCGGGTCAGCATCTTCCGCCGTCTTGAGCGGCTCGCCCCGGCCGGGCTGGCCGCCTTCTCCTCCGGTGACCTGCTGGCCCGGCTGATCTCTGATGTCGACGCCACCCAGGACTTGTTCATCAGGGGCGTCACCCCGCCGCTCGCCGCCGTGCTGGTCGGCGCCGGTGCGGTGCTCGCCTGCCTGCTGATCCTGGTGCCCGCGGGCGCCGTGCTCGCCGCCGGGCTACTAGCCGCGGGCATCGGCGTTCCTGCCATTGCCGCCGCTGCCGCGCGCAATTCGGCCCGGCGTCTCGCCCCGGCGCGCGGGCAGCTCGCGGCGACCTTCACCGACGTGCTGGCTGGCGCCGCCGACCTGCACGCCTGCGGAGCGCAGGCTGCCGCGCTCGCGGCCGTAGCGGCGGCCGACACGGACCTGACTATGCAGGCCCGCCGGGGCGCCACCGTGTCCGGGCTTGGCACCGGCCTGACCACCGGCATCTCCGGCCTGACCCTCTGGGGCGTCCTGGTGCTCGGAGTTGCCGCCACGGGGAACGGCACACTGACCAGAGTCCCGCTCGCGGTGATCACCCTGACTGCGCTCGCCGCCTTCGAGGCGGTCACCGCTCTGCCCGCCGCGGCTATCCAGCTCGGCCAGGCCCGCGTCTCGGCTGGCCGGATCGCGACGGTACTCGACGCCGCCGACCCGGTCTGCGAGCCGGCCACGCCGCGGCCGCTGCCCGCCGGCCCGCTGCACGTGATGCTGCGCGGCGCCCGGGTCCGCTATCAGCCAGGAGGGCCGCTCGCCCTCGATAGCGTCGACCTCGACCTGCCGCCCGGACGGCGCATCGCGCTGGTCGGCGCCAACGGCGCGGGAAAGTCGACAGTGGCCGCGGTACTGCTCCGGTTCGTCGACCTGGCCGGCGGCGCTGCCACCCTGAACGGCTGCGAACTAGCCAGTTACTCCCCCGATGACGTGCGCACCAGGATCGGCGGCTGCCCGCAAGATCCGCACATCTTCGATACCTCGATCCGGGACAACCTCCGGCTGGCCCGACCGGGCGCCACTGACGAGCAACTGGCCGCCGCGGCCGACCGGGCCAGGCTGGCGGACTGGATCGGGTCGCTGCCGCTTGGCCTGGACACGCCGGTCGGCGCCCACGGCGCGGCGCTGTCCGGCGGTCAGCGCCAGCGGCTCGCCCTGGCCCGCGCGCTCCTCGCCGACCCGGAGCTGCTCATCCTCGACGAGCCCACCGCCCACCTGGACCGGGACAACCGCCGGGCCCTCACCAGGGACCTGCTCACCGCGACGGCGGACCGCACGACGCTCCTCATCACCCACGATCTTGACGGGCTTGACGAGCTTGACGAGATAGTCGTCCTGGCCGGCGGGAAGGTAACCGAACGCGGCACTCATGCGCAGCTCTTGCGGGCCGGTGGCGGCTACAAGCAGATGTGGCAGGCGGAGGCCAGTGCCGGCGCGCGGTGACTGAGAGAGGATGAGCAGATGGCCTGCACCTTGCACGTCGCCTGGGATGACCGGCTTGCCTCCTACGACTTCGGGCCCGAGCATCCGCTGGCGCCGGTCAGGGTGGAGCTGACGATCGAGCTGGCGCGCACTCTTGGGGTGCTCTCGGCGGACGGGGTGACCGTCATCGCGCCGGAGCCGGCTACCGACGCCGAGCTCGAGCTGGTGCACGACCCCGGGTACATAGCCGCGGTGCGGCGGGCCGGCGGAGCCGCGCCCGACACATCGGTGATCGCCTATGGCCTCGGCACGCCTGACGACCCGGTGTTCCGCGGGATGCACGAGGCCTCGGCGCTGGTGGCCGGGGCCACGCTGGCCGCCGCCCGGGCGGTCTGGACATCGTCGGCTGAGCATGGCGCCAGCATCGCAGGCGGCCTGCACCATGCGATGCGCGGGCACGCGAGCGGGTTCTGCGTGTACAACGATCCGGCCATCGCAATCGCCTGGCTGCTTAGGCAGGGCGTCGAGCGGATTGCCTATGTCGATGTCGACGTGCACCATGGTGACGGGGTGCAGGCAGCTTTCTACGACGATCCGCGGGTGCTGACGATCAGCTTGCACGAGCATCCGGCCACCCTGTTCCCAGGCACCGGGCTGCCGTCCGAGACCGGCGGTCCGGGCGCGGTCGGCTCGGCGGTCAATGTGGCGCTGCCCGCCGGAACCAGAGACGCCGGCTGGCTGCGGGCCTTTCATGCCATCGTGCCGCCGCTACTTGAGGCCTTCGGGCCGCAGCTCCTGGTCAGCCAGCATGGCTGCGACACCCATTGGCTGGATCCTCTGGCCGACCTGCAGCTGAGCATCGACGCGCAGCGCGCGGCGCATGCCAAGATCCACCAGATGGCCCATCAGTATGCGGCCGGGCGCTGGCTGTTCACCGGCGGCGGCGGCTACGAGCTGGTCCAGGTGGTGCCCAGGACGTGGACGCACCTGCTCGCCGAGGCCAGTGGCCGGCCGCTCGATCCGGGCAGCGTGATCCCGCAGTCATGGCGCGACTTCGTCACGCTGCGGACCGGCCGGCCGGCGCCTGAGCTGATGACCGAGGGCGCCGCCGCTCAGTTCGTCCCTTTCGAGGCGGGCTACGACCCGGGAGACCCACTTGACCGGGCGATACTGGCAACGCAGAAAGCGCTGTTCCCGCTCCACGGACTGATGCCGCTGGCCTGAGGGCCTAGCCGATGGTGGCTTGCGGTGCCTCGCCGGCCACCAGTTGGTATCCGGTGACCAGGTCGGCCCGGATGGCGATGACGTCGTCCATCCTCCCGCTGACCCAGGGTCGCAGTGCCTTCCGGTAACCAGCGATCTGGGACTCGTCAACGACGCGGCCGGCCTTGCCGATCACCACGACGCTCCAGCCGAGGTGAGTGTCGGGATCGATCACGTCCGCTTCGTAGGCAACCACCGTCCCGCCTTCGCTGCCCGCGTGCGCGCTGATCGCCGTGCCCAGGCTGGCGATGATGATGATCGCGTTGTCAACGACGAGATGGTTGACCGGGCGGATGGCAGGCAGCGCATGGTAGGTGAACACCACCCGGCCGAACGGCACGCTGCTGAGCAGCCTCAGGGACTCGGCCTGGGTCAGCTCCTGTAGCTGCCGCGCCTCGATCATGACCTCTCCCTCTGGCCGGGGGACACCAGGCCTCGCGCGGCCACCGCGTGTCTGGCATGACCACATTGCCGTGCCGCGGTGCGGCCAAAACAATTCGACAAGATATGCCAATAAGTAGCCGGTCTATTCACTCAACATCATTTCGATCTATTCACTCGACATCATTGCGCACCTACCGCTTGGGACCGGGCATCGCCGGTCAAGCGGCGCACCCCCTTCGTGCCGAAAAGCCAACGCCCCCGCTAGGCCTCCGGCAACCGACCGCTCCGGCCAGATCCCCCGTGCCCGGTTTGTCCAGGCGGCAGGTGCTGCACTTTTACCTTCACGGGCGCCGCGCGCGAACTGGCAGGGACGCCAGGCCCAAGCTGATGGGACCTTGGTCCCTAACCGCCCATGCAGGTCAGCGGACGGCCGGACTGCCGCTGTCAAGCTGACGGCACGCATCCGGGCAGGTCCGGGCAGGTCCGGGTAGCCGTTTCCGGCCACCTGGACGCTGCCGCCTCCTAAGTCGGATACTTCTCCAGGATCTCCTTGAGCCGCGCCGCGAAGCGCAGCGACTCGTCGTGTTCACGCTGCCAGACGTTGCGGCCGAAGATCAGGCCGGTGGCGCCGGCTTCCATCGACTCGCGCGCCTTATCGAGCATGGCTTCGTCGCCGGCCCGCTCGCCGCCGGAGACCAGGAGCAGCGTCCGGTTGGCGGACCGCACGACAGCGTCGATTGCCTGCTGCGCGGAGAACCTCGCGAGATAAGGCTCGGGCACGCCTGATTGCTTGTCCGGATGCGGGAAATTCACCTTCACGACATCGGCGCCGAGCTCGCTCGCGGTCCGCGCCGCGTAATCGACCGCATAGAAGGAATCCTTGCCGCCCTTGGCATCGATCGCCGCGCCGCGCGGATAGGCCCACACGATCAGCGGCATGCCGAGCCGGTGAGCGTCCTGGCGCACCCGCAGAAACTGGCCGAAGTCCTGGTCCTGCGCCGGCGTGCCGACATACAGCGTGTAACCGACGGCGTCCGCGCCCAGCCGCACCGCGTCCTCGACGGACGCGTTGACCGGCGAGAGCGGATCGATAGCGGGGATCTCGGTCTTGCCGTTGAGCTTCAGCACCAGCGGGACCTCGCCGGCGTAGTCCCAGAAGAATTTCTCCGCCAGGCCGATCTGGATCGCGATGCCGTTGAAGCCGCCCTCAACGGCGAGCTTGATGATGTAGGTCGGATCGCTGGCGGCGGGGTTGGCAAAGAAGTCACGGGGGCCGTGCTCGAGTCCCTGGTCGTACGGGAGGAAGATCGCGGTCCCGTTACCCAGGCCGTGCTCGTTCAGGATCCTGTGCAGGCGGGCCTTCTTGCCAGGGCCGAGGCCAAGCTCGCTCAGGCCGGGGCGTGCTCTCATCAGTCGCCTCCAGTGGCCGCCAGTGCGCCGCGCCCGCGGCAGCCAGCCACGCTTACGAGGCTGGCGCATCGTCCGCGCCGCCGTCAGGGGCGTTAATACCCGCGCAGCGGGACGAAAGGCCCTGAAACCGGAGCACCGGCTGCAGCCGCCCCACACCGCTGCCCCGACTCGGCCGGCCGGCGACGCACCGCGACGGCCGCGCTACGACGCACTGCGACGGCCCGCTGCGGCCCGAAGGTCCTGCCCATCAACCCACCTTCGCCTCTACGCCGGCGAGCCTTCAGGCGCTGCGATAGGAGCAGGACTTGCGGGAGTGAGTACGCGGCCAGCCGCTGCGCGCGCCGGCTAACAGACCCCGGTCCCCCGCCGACCAGGCAGGCGGGGGGCCGGCTTGCGTTGGCGGGCCGCTCGTCAGCACTCCCCTGGTGGTCCTGATAGCTCAGTCGCCGACCGCGGTCTGGGCCCGACGGCCACCGGGCCGGTCGGAGAACTGCCAGGCCAGCCGGGTGCCGCCGTTGGCATCGGACCCGATTTCGACTGCTGCGCCGATCTGGCGGGCGCCCTCCCGCAGGGTCTCGGCAAGGCCCAGGGCCACGTCCTGGCCCGCTGGCGGCCAGCGGCCCTGCAGCGTGACCGTCAGCCGCACGTGATCGCTGACGGCCACCGCGACCTGCGCGGGCCCGGCCTGCTCCCCTACCGCGGTCAGGGTCTCGCGGAGCGCCTCGAGCATCTGGGCGGCGGTCCGCTCCGGCAGCTTTCCGTCCATGGCCCCGCTGAACGAGACATCGGGCGTGGTCCCGAGGGCCCCCGCCAGCTCGCCGCATACCTCCAGGACACCGCGTCGCAGGTCACTGCCGCCTGACGGGCCCCTGAGCCCGAAGATGGACTGCCTGATCAGGCGGGTGGCCTCATCAAGCTCCCGGGTAGCGCTCTCGATCCTGCGGCTGACCTCGGTGGGGCCTGCCAGGGCGAGGGCCGCTTGCAGCGACAGGCTCGCGCTGAAGACTCGCTGGATCACCCGGTCCTGAAGATCGCTGGCGATGCGATCCCGGTCGCGCCTCAGGCTCACCTCGCGCAGCCGCTCCTGCAGCCGCGCGCTTTGCGACTGCGCACGCCTGATGCGCCCGCGCAGGCCCTGGGTGGCGACCGAGATCAGGGCTCCAAGCGCCGCCCAGAAGACCAGCCGCCTGACGATGACCACAGCCGGGTCGGCGGTCGGTACCAGGGAGAAGACAATCACGGCGGTGACGACCGCCACGACGACACAGGCCGACTCCCAGCGCCGGTGGAACAGGGCGGTCCACACGACCGGCATCAGGGCGACGATGGCCACCCCCGATGTGCTGCCTGCCGCGATGGTGAGCGCTAGGACTGACCCCACATACAGCAGCGGCACCAGCACCGGCGCCCAGCTCGGCAGCCTGGCCCACGGCAGCGCGAACGCCGCCGCCGTTGCGAACAGCAGCACGACGCTGGCGATCGTGGGCAGGATAGAAGCAGATCCGGGCGGCAGCGCCAGGCTTGCCTCGGCGAGCACGGCCAGCACGGCGAACGGCAGCACCCGCGCCGCAAGTCCGGGCCCGCGGAACGGGTAGCCGGTCATCCGCACGGCCGGCGGCTGCAGCTCGCCTGGCATGCCGGAGAGCGGCATACCGGACTGCGCGCGCGCGGCCCGTTCCGACTCCATCTGCCTCGTCCTCAGCCGGCCCTGCGTCAGAGCCGGTACCTGGGTGCGCCGTTGCGCGCCGCTCCTTCTAGGCTGGGCTAGTGCTCGGTATGCCAGCAGGGATCGACGCCTGCCTCTTCGACCTCGACGGCGTGCTCACCCAGACCGACGTGGTGCATGCCGCCGCGTGGCAGGAGATGTTCGACGCGTTCCTGCGACGGCGTGCGACCAGGACCGGTCAGCCGTACGTACCGTTTGACCTGGTCTCCGATTATGGCAGATACGTGGACGGCAAGCCCAGGGCGGACGGCGCCCGGTCGTTCCTTGCCTCCAGGGGCATTGACCTGCCCGAAGGAAGCGATGACGACGACACGGGAGCCGAGACCGTCCACGGACTCGGCAACAGGAAAAACTCGATCCTGCTGCGCAAGATCGCCGATGAGGGCGCGGTCGCGTATCCGGGGTCGGTCCGCTACGTCCACGACGTGGTAGCGGCAGGCCTGGGCCGCGCCGTGGTCTCCGCCAGCGCCAACTGCCGGGCCGTGCTCGCCGGCGCCGCGCTCATCGATTATTTCCCGGTAGTAGTGGACGCGGCGGTGGCCGACAACGGCAAGCTGCGCGGCAAGCCGGCCCCGGACACCTACCTCGCCGCCGCCCGCATGCTGGACGTCAGCCCCGCCGCAGCGGCCGTCTTCGAGGATGCGCAAGCCGGTGTCGCCGCCGGGCGCGCTGGCGGATTTGGCTGGGTGGTCGGGGTGGACAGGATGGACAGCATGGGCCAGGCCGACGCGCTGCGGCGGGAGGGCGCAGACGTGGTCGTCAGGGACCTCTCGGAGCTGCTCGACGGGGCCTGACCGGCCGCGCGGAAAGCCTGACACGATTCAGCGAGCCGGTACCACTCCCCGCTGATGAAGAATTAACGACGGGAAGGACCAATCCGGCTTCTCGCGGATCCCGATTGCGCGGTGTGCGGACTGGCGCCCCGCAGCCCCGCGTCTTTCGCTTCAGGTCCTTCCCGTCATGTTCATCACACTGCGGCCGGCCCTGCGTGCCCAGGGTCCAACGGCCGCCGGCAGCGGGACCTTGGCCCGCGGGATGGCTGCCTCGGGCAAGGCCCTTGGTCCCTAGCGCCATCGCGCCGGCGCGCGCAGCATAGTCGGGGTTAAATGCGCTGCCTGCGCGATAGCTTGAGCTACCGGAAAGCGGTACGGGATGCCAGCCCGCCCGGCTGACTGCGGCGGCGGTTAGGAGCGAACACTGGTGACTAGCGCGATGAACGCGGACGGCGCCCTGCAGATGGCGGCGAGTTCCTTAACGGAGCTGTACGATGCGCTGCGCCGGGCCGGTTTCCGGGTGGTTGGTCCTACGGTCAGGGACGATGCGATCGTTCTCGCCGAGCTTGCCTCGGCCGACGAGCTCCCGTTCGGCTGGGGGGTCGTCCTGCAGCCGGGCGGTTACCGGCTCAGGCAGCGCAGCGACCGGGCCGCCTTCGGTCACTCCGCAGGGCCGCAGTCGTGGAAGCAGTTCCTGCATCCGCCGCGGCAGAAGGTGTGGTCAGCACGGCGCGCCGGGGATGGCTTCGAGCTTGACGACAGCGCGGAGCCCGAGCCGAAGCTGGCTTTCGTCGGGGTTCGCCCGTGCGACCTGCGGGCCATCCAGATCCAGGATCAGGTGCTCGGCCGCGCCGGGTCGAGGTATGCGGCGCGCCGCGATGCCGCGTTCATCGTGGCAGTGAACTGCACCGAGCCGGGCGAGACGTGTTTCTGTACCTCGATGGGGACAGGGCCGGAAGCCGGGCCGGGATACGACCTGGCGCTGACCGAGATGACCGGCCCCGACCAGCACACGTTCCTTGTCGAGGTGGGTTCGCCAGCGGGAGCGGCGGTGCTCGCCGACATCCGGCTCGACCGCGCCGATGACGCGACAGTGGCGGGCGCCCGGGCCGCGGTGGCGGCTGCGGCGGGCAAGATGGGCCGGTCCATGCCCGCCGGGATCCTGCACGAGCTGATGGCAGCCAGTAATGACGCGGCTCGCTGGGATGATGTCGCCGCCCGCTGCGTGTCCTGCGGTAACTGCACCATGGCCTGCCCGACATGCTTCTGCACGGGCGTCGACGACGTCACCGACCTGTCCGGCGAGCACGCTGAGCGGTGGCAGCACTGGGACTCCTGCTTCGATCTCGACTTCTCGTATCTGCATGGCGGCCCGGTGCGGTCCTCGCCGAAGAGCAGGTACCGGCAGTGGCTCACCCACAAGCTCGGCACCTGGCACGATCAGTTCGGATCCTCAGGCTGCGTCGGCTGCGGGCGCTGCATCGTGTGGTGCCCGGTCGGCATCGACATAACCGAGGAAGTAGCCGCACTCCGCGCCGAGGCACCTGGGGAAGTGTCATGAGCAGCGTCTCGCCGGCCGACCTCGCCGAGCATGAGTTCCTGCGCGGACTTGCCGACCGCCACCTCGCTCAGCTGGCCAGGGTAGCCAGCCTGGCCACGGCTAAGCCCGGCGACAGGATCTTTGAAGAAGGCAGCCGCGCGGACCGGTTCTGGCTGATCAGGACCGGCCGCATCGCCCTGGACCTGCAGGTGCCAGGGCCGCAGCGGCTGCTCGTGGAAACGCTTGGCCCTGGTGAGGTCATCGGCCTGTCCTGGTGGGCCCCCGCGCACCGGTGGGAGTTCGGAGCCGCGGCCGTCCAGCCCACGACGGCATTCGAGCTGGGTACCGGTGTAGTGATCGAGATGTGCGAGGCAGACCCGGCTCTCGGATATCAGTTCACCCGCCGGCTGATGACCGTGGCGGTGCACCGGCTGAATGCCACCAGAATCCGGCTGCAGGATCTCTATGGCGGCTCGCCCCCGCCGGCGGGCGGGCCATGACGACCGCCGTCTTGCCGTTGCGGTACCAGGTCACCGACCGCCGCGACGAGACCCACGACACCGTCACCCTGGCCCTGCAGCCGGTCGACGAGCCAATTGCCGCCTATCAGCCCGGGCAGTTCACCATGCTCTACGCCTTCGGCGTCGGCGAGGTCCCGATCTCGATGAGCGGTGACCCGGCCGAGCCGGGCCTGGTCCAGACGATCCGCGCGGTGAGCGCAGTGACGGCGGCCCTGTGCGCAGCCCGGCCAGGCCAGATGATCGGCGTACGCGGGCCTTACGGCACTGACTGGGACCTGCCGGGAGTCGCGGGCCGGGACCTGGTCCTCGTGGCCGGCGGAATCGGGCTGGCGCCGCTGCGCTCGGTGGTGCTCAGCGCCCTCACGGTACCGGGGATGTGCCGGCGGATCCTGATCCTTATTGGCGCCCGCTCCCCCGCTGAGCTGGTCTACGCCGCGGAGCTTGACGGCTGGCGAGCCCGCGGCGCCGATGTGCGCGTCACCGTAGACCACGCCACCGCTGGCTGGACCGGTCACGTCGGGCTGGTAACCCAGCTGATCAATCGCGCCGACATCGACCCGGAGCAGACCAGCGCCCTGGTCTGCGGCCCGGAACTGATGATGCGGCTGTCCGCGCAGGCGCTGTGCGAGAAGGGGGTCGCGCCCGGCCGGATCCGCATATCGCTGGAACGCAATATGCGCTGCGGGATGGCCGAGTGCGGGCACTGCCAGCTGGGGCCGCTGCTGCTGTGCCGGGATGGCCCGGTGGTCACCTACGACCTGGCCGCTTCGCTGACCGCCACGAGGGAGCTCTAGATGCCCCGCCCCAAGCTCGCGGTATGGAAGTTCGCCTCCTGCGACGGCTGCCAGCTCACCTTGCTCGACTGCCATGACGAGCTGCTCACCCTGGCGAGCGAGGTGGATATCGCCCATTTCACCGAGGCGTCGAGCGCTGACGTTGCCGGGCCCTACGATGTTTCGCTGGTGGAAGGTTCCGTCACCACGCCGGATGACGCGTGGCGGATCCTGCGGATCCGCGATCAGTCGCGGATGCTGATCACGATCGGGGCCTGCGCCACCTCAGGCGGTGTCCAGGCGCTGCGCAACTTCGCCGATGTGGCGGACTTCGCCGCGGCCGTCTACGCGCGGCCTGAGTACATAGCGACGCTCGCGACCTCGACGCCGATCGCCGACCACGTCACGGTCGACTTCGAGCTGCGTGGCTGCCCGATCGACAAGAGGCAGCTGCTCGAGCTGGTTTCGGCACTGCTGGTGGGCCGCAGACCGCGCATCCCGAGGCACAGTGTCTGCTATGAGTGCAAGAAACGCGGAACCGCCTGTGTCATGGTCGCGCACGGGACGCCCTGTCTCGGCCCGGTGACCCAGGCCGGGTGCGGTGCCATCTGCCCGGCCTACGGCCGGGGCTGCTATGGCTGCTTCGGTCCCGTCGCGGAGCCGAACACCGCCGCCCTCATCCCCACGCTGCGCATGCTTGGCCTGACGCCGGTCGGCGTGGACCGGGTGTTCGCGACCTTCAACGCTGGGACGCCGGAGTTCACCAAGGCACGCGAGCAGGCCGTCGCCCAGGAAGCCGGCCGGGCAGCTGATCCGGCGGACGAGCCCGGCTAACCCGGGCGGCCGCCTCGGCGGTGTGGCTTAGCTCCCGGCCTCGCTGCTCCCGGCCTCGCTGGCGGTCAGCTTGCTGACCACGGTCACCACGCCGTCCACGTCACCAGCCAGTCGGACCGCCGCCGGGATCAGGTCGGGCGGCAACGTGCCGGACAGGGTGATGGCAGCGTCGTGCGCCGTTACCGTCACCGCGCCAGCGTCGTCAAGCAGGACATTGCTGAGCACGGCACGCACCTCGGCGGCAATCTCGCTGTCTGGCCGCAGGAACACAGTCAGCAGGTGGCCCCGGGTCACGACGCCGATCAGTTTCCCTGCCGGGTCAATGACCGGCAGCAGCTTGATGTGATGCCCGTTCATCAGCCTGGCCGCCGCCCCGATCGGGGCGTCGGGGTGAATGGTGACCGCAGGCGAGGTCATCAGCTCGGCCACGCTCCGGCCTTCCGCCTGGGCGCGCTCGTGCCTGGTGCGCCCGCGCATGCCCGTTCCCAGCCGCCCGTAATGGCGCTCCTGCTTGCGGATCAGATCGGCCTCCGAGACGATGCCGAGCACCTGCCTGTCTCTGCCGAGCACCGGTATCGCGCTCAGCTTGTGCTCGCTCATCAGGCTCGCGATCCGCTTATACGTATCTTCCTTGTGGGCGGTCACGACCTCCGTCATCATGACGTCGCGGACCCGCCACCGGCCGCTGCGCGGGCTGCGCGGCGACGCATGAGCGGTGCCGCCGGCGGCCGCGCGGCTGCCGGGCGCCGACGGCTGGCCGGTGCCATCCGACTCCTCTTCCGCCGTGACAGACTCGACCGCCTTGGCCACATCCGCAGCGGTCGCGTGACCGTACAGCGTCTGGTAGTAGGTGGCTCCCAGGTGCCGGAGCATGGCATCGAAATGTTCATCACGACGGCTCATGTTTGCTCCCTGCTGCTTGCGTCCCAGGTATCAGCGCCTATCTCAGTCGATCAGATCGCAGCCCAGCGTTGCAGGGGCCATCGGGTCGTCGCCGTGGGACTTCCGGCCCGGTCCGGGCCGGAAGATCAGGTCCCGGCTGATACGTCGGCAAGGACGGCAGCGGCGAGTGCATCGGCCGCAGCCGCAACCGCCGGCGACAGGCCGGTGCCGGTGCTCAGGTCCGCCGCCTCCACGGCGTGCACGATCAGCCGGCCCGGCAGCCGGCCGAGTGCCTGGGCCAGCCCGACCGCCTCGCCCAGGCCGAGGCCATGCGAGCTGACCGGATAGGGCTCCGCTGGGTTCCCTTCGCCCAGGATAAGCCGGTGCAGGCGGCCGGGGACGGCCGGGGACGCGCGCACCGCATCCACCACCACGGCGAGATCCGCGCCCGACCATGCCTCGATCAGCCTGGCCGGGTCGCCGTCACTGACCAGCAGGTCCACCGTGCCAGGCACCCGGCCGCGAAGCCAGGCCACCACCGCCGGCCCGATGCCGTCATCGCGCCTGAACTCATTGCCGACCCCGATGACGGCCACCCGCGGGTGGCCGTCCGCCTTCGGCCCGGGCCGCCCCGATTCGGCCGCACCAGGCCCGGTCATCCCCGGTCCACCGCGAGCTGAAGGAAGTGGGTGGCGCAGGAGATGCACGGATCGTAGTTGCGGATCGCCTGCTCACACTGCGCGGTCAGCTGCTGGTCGTCAAGCTCGATCCGCGCTTGCACAAAACTGCGCAGGTCAGCCTCGATAGCCCGCTGATTCTGGGACGTGGGCGGCACGATACGCGCCGAGAGCACGGTGCCTTCGTCATCGAGCTCGTACCGGTGGTACAAGACCCCGCGGGGCGCCTCGGATACCCCGTATCCGATGCCAGCCCGCGCGGTCACTGGCGTGAATGGCCGGGCAGGCGGCTGGTATGCCGCGATGATGGCCAGCGCCTCCTCGATTGCGCAGACGGTCTCGACTGCGCGCACCACGATGCTGCGGAACGGGTTACGGCACTCGGGACCGAGCCCGGCCGCCCGGGCGGCCTCAGCGGCGAGCGGCGGCAGCCAGCCTGAATTGAGCGTGTACCTGGCCAGCGGCCCGGTTAGGTAAGGACGGTCGTGAGAGGCCAGCCTGGCATGCAGCGCGGTGGAGTGCGGCACCTGCTCCTCGGTCACGTGCTGCTCGAAGTCGGCCGCGGCGAAGGCCAGCCCGCCGGTGCTGACGAGGGTGCCCCGCTCGATCGGGTAGCTGCCGGGCTGCTGCAGCGAGAGGAGCTCGTGGTCGCAGCTGAACTCGGGGAAAGCGAAACCGGCCACCCACTGGACCGTGTCTAGCGCGCCCGCGAGCGCGGCCCGCAGCTCGCCGGCAACCGGGGCAAGCTCGCTGGCCGTCGGCACCTGGTAGAAGCCGCCGACCCGGACGTTGACCGGATGGACGGCCCGCCCGCCCAGCTGCTCCATCAGGGCGTTTCCGGCCCGCCGGAGGGCCAGGCCGCGCTCCACGATGTCCCGATGGTCGCGGGCAAGCTCGATGGCGCCCGGATAACCCAGGAAGTCGGGCGCGTGCAGCAGGTAAATGTGCAGCGCGTGGCTGCCGATCCATTCCCCGCAATACATCAGCCGGCGCAGCTCAGCCAAGGCGCCGTCGAGGGTCACCCCGCAGGCATCCTCAATGGCCTGGCACGCGCTGGTCTGGTAGGCGACCGGGCATATTCCGCATATTCGGGCGGTGATGTCCGGCGGCTCTGTATAAGAGCGGCCAGCCAGGAATGCTTCGAAGAAGCGCGGCGGCTCGTAGATGTCGAGGCGCACCTCCTCGACCAGGCCGTCACTGACCCGTACGTACATCGAGCCTTCGCCCTCGACCCTGGCCAGCCCCTTGGCCTGCAGGGTGCGGTCGCCTCGATGGGTCATCCCGGGCCCCGCCCGGCCCGCATGCCTGCCCGCTGTAGCTTGTTCATGTACCGACCTTCCCTGATCGGCGGGCCGGCGGCAAGCCAGTCGTGGCCGGGGACCAACGACCCGCCGCGAGCTACCCCAATGCCTCTGGTTTACCCTGCTCACCACCGCAATACTGTGTCTGGATATTCCCGGGCCGCCGGCGGCGGCCCTGTCAGAAGGAGTGAGGGCGATGCCTGGAATTACGGTAGGCGTGGACGGCTCCCACCACGCACAGCCTGCGCTTGATTGGGCTGTGAAAGAAGCAGGGATCCGGCATGCGGCGCTGACCGTCCTAGCCGTTCATGAGGTCGCTTCCAACCATTGGACGGGCCACAAGATGACCGTGCCCGAAGATGAGGCCGACCGGCAGAAGGCAAAGGAGGCGGCCGAGGCGGCGGCGGCCAAGTCAGCGGAGGGACTCGGCGAATCGAAACCAGCTTCGGTGACGGTGCGCGCGATCAGCGGGCTGGCGGCCCAGGAACTGATCAACGCATCCAAGGACGCCGATCTGATCGTTGTCGGCGCGCGGGGCGGCGGCGGCTTCGCGTCGCTCCTGCTCGGGTCGGTCAGCAGCCAGGTCGTGCATCACGCGACCTGCCCGGTCGTGGTCGTTCCGTCCCGCTAGTACCCACCCGCACGCGCGCACCTCGCCCGAACGGCAGGGTCCCGGGCCGGCCGACAGCCGGGCCCGGGGCCCTGCGGTTCCGGTCAGCTTTCCGGGACGCGGCACCTGGCGGAGCGCACCAGGCACGCCCGGATCCACGCCGAGCGCCCCACCTGCCCGAGCAGCTCGCTGTAGGTGATGCAGGCGCAGGTCCCGGTATAACGGGACATTCCAGCTGGCCCTCCGTCCCCTCGCGGGTCCCGTTCCCAGCTGATCGTGCCAGCCGGCCTGCCGGCAGGGCCGAAGGGCCCGGCAGCTGGTGCCCAATGCCCGTGGCCCCCGGCGGCGGCCGGTAGCGATCGTGGTCAGGTGACCGCGCAACCGCCCCGGGTGCCAGCCCGGCAGCCCAGCCCGGCCGCACAGCCCGCGGGTGCCAGCCCGGCAGCCCAGGAGGGATAGCACATGACCACCCGAGTAGGGATCAACGGCTTCGGCAGGATCGGCCGCACCTTCGTGCGACGGTCCGTAGAGCGCGGCGACATCGAGGTCGTCGCGATCAACGACATCACGGACGCGCGCGCGCTCGCGCACCTGCTGGACTTCGACTCGACCTACGGCCGGATGACCGCGACCGTCGAGTACGCGGGCGATTCGATCATCGTCGACGGGAAGCCGATCGCGGTCTCGTCGTGCCAGGATCCCGCCGGGATCGACTGGGGCCTGCTCGGCGCGGACATCGTGATCGAGTCCACCGGACGGTTCGGCTCCAGGGACGACGCGGCGATCCACCTGAAGGGCGGCGCCCGCAAGGTGCTGATCTCGGCTCCGGGCAAGAACCCGGACCTCACGGTGGTCGTCGGCGTCAACGACGGTGACTACGACCCGCGGCGGCACGACGTGATCTCGAATGCATCCTGCACCACCAACTGCGTGGCCCCCATGGCCAAGGTGCTGAATGATAGCTTCGGCCTGGTGAGGGGGCTCATGACGACCGTGCACGCGTACACAGGCGACCAGATGCTGCTCGATGCTCCGCATAAGGACCTGCGCCGTGCCCGCAGCGCCGCAATCAGCATCGTGCCGACCACGACCGGGGCGGCCCGCACCACCGGCGCGGTGATCGCCGAGCTGGCTGGCCGGCTGGACGGGGTAGCGCTGCGGGTGCCGGTGCCTGACGGGTCCCTGACTGACCTGACCGCGGTGCTCGGCAGGGACGTGACCGCCGAAGAGCTGAATAGTGCCTTCGAGCGGGCCGGTGCGGTCGGCCCGCTGGCCGGCATCCTGCGATACAGCACCGATCCGCTGGTCTCCCGGGACATCGTGGGGGACCCCGCGTCGTGCGTCTTCGACTCCGGCCTGACCCAGGCATCGGGCAGCCTGGCCAAGATCTTCGGGTGGTACGACAACGAATGGGGCTACACGTGCCGTCTCGCCGACCTCACCGCGATCGTCGGCGCGCAGCTATAGACCGCTGACCCGCCCCGCCCCGGGCGGGTCAGCAACTTCAGGAGGTGCTGGCTTGTACCGGCCACTTGCAGACGACGGGATCCTGCGCCGGATCATCGGCGCAGCCGCAGCCGCGCCATCTATCCACAACACCCAGCCCTGGCGGGTCAAGGTCACCAGCGATGACGTCATCGAGCTGCACGGCGATCCGGACCGGATGCTCTGGGTCGCCGACCCCCATGGCCGGGCCTTGCACCTCAGCTGCGGAGCGGCTCTGTTCAACATCACGCTTGCGGTCCGGATGGCCGGCAGTAAGGCGCTGATCTGGCCGCTTCCCGATCCGCCCGGCGAGCCGACGCTGCTGGCTACGGTGCAGCTCGCCGAGGGCCGCCCGGCGAGCCTGGCCGAGCACGAGATGTTCGAGGCGATCGGCCTGCGGCACACCAACAGGGAGCCCTTCTCCGAGCGGCTCGTTCCCGACTCGGTGCTCATCGACCTCGAGCAGGAGGCCGGGTTCGAGTACGCGGTACTCCGGATGCTGAGCGGCAGGGACACGGCTGCGGTCCTTGAGATCGCGCGCGCGGCCAGCCAGACGCTCGCCGAGGATTTCGATCACCAGGTGGAACTGGGGAAATGGCTCGGTGACCGGCCGACAGACGGAATACCCGCCGCGGCTCTCGGCGCCCAGCCGGATCGCAGCCCGGCGCCGGTTCGCGACCTCGGGTACGCCTCGCTCACCATCGCGCATCCGACCGCAAGCTTCGAGCGGATGCCGCAGCTGGCCGTGCTCTCTACCGCGCGGGACGAGCCTGCCGACTGGCTGCGCGCGGGGCAGGCGCTTCAGCGGGTGCTGCTGACCGCCACCCGTCACGGCGTTGCGACATCGTTCCTGTACCAGCCGATGGAGCTGCACGACATGGACGGCACCGACAGCTGGTGGCCATGGCCCGAGTACCCGCAGATCATTCTCAGGCTCGGTTACGGGCCGCCGGCCGTCCATACGCCACGGCGCCCGATCGAGGAGATCCTGGACCGGCCGGGTACGAACTCGGCCACCCGCGAGCCCGGCAGGACTTAGCGGTAGTGCTGCCGTACGCAGACGTCCGCCAGACCCACTCGGCCGTGGTGTTCTTCGTGGGCGATCGGGCCTACAAGCTGAAGAGGCCGGTGAACCTTGGCTTCCTTGACTTCAGCACGGTCCGGGCCCGCGACGCGGCGTGCCGGCGCGAAATCGAGCTGAACCGGCGGTTCGCGCCTGATGTGTACCTGGGCATCGCCGAGGTCGCAGGTCCGGCCGGCCCGCCCGCTGAGCCACTGGTAGTGATGCGCAGGATGCCGGGCGACCGGCGGCTTTCCGACCTGATCGGCGGCGGGGAGCCGGTCGGCGGCGCGCTGCGCCAGGTGGCGCGGATGCTGGCCGCACAGCATGCCGCTTCGCCGCGCCGGCCGGAGATCTCCGAGCAGGGCAGCGCTGGCGCGCTGTGGGGCCGCTGGAGCGCTAGCTACGAGCAGATCCGCCCGCTCGCCGCCGATGTGCTCCAGGCCTGCGACATCGATGCGGCACAGTGCCTCACCGAGCGGTTCCTGGCCGGGCGGGAGGCACTGCTGAGCGCGCGGATCTCGGGCGGGCGCATCGTCGACGGCCACGGCGACCTGCTGGCCGACGACATCTTCTGCCTCGATGACGGGCCGCGGATACTCGACTGCCTGGAATTCGACGACAAGCTGCGGTGGCTGGACGGCCTCGATGACGCCGCATTTCTCGCGATGGACCTGGAGCGGCTCGGCGAGCCTGCGCAGGCCGAGCAATTCACCCGCTGGTACCTAGAGTTCTCGGGCGACCCGGCGCCGACCGCACTGCGCCACCACTACGTCGCCTACCGGGCATTCGTGCGCGCGAAGGTCACGTGCGTGCGGGCCGGCCAGGGCGATCCGCACGCCGCGGCGGCGGCGCGGCAGCTCACCGCGATGACACTGCGGCATTTGCGGGCTGGCGCGATCACGCTCGTCGTGATTGGCGGCCTGCCGGCCACCGGCAAGTCCGCGCTGGCCGGCGCGCTGGCCGACCGGCTCGGCTGGACCGTGCTCGGCAGTGACCGGATCCGAAAGGAACTGGCCGGTGTCTCACCTGGAGAGCAGTCGGCGGCCGGCTATGGCACCGGGATCTACACGCCGTACTGGACCGAGCGCACCTACGCTGAGCTGCTCAGCAGGGCCGCCCGGCTGCTGGCCATGGGCGAGTCGGTGATCCTTGACGCGTCGTGGGTATCGGCAGGGCAACGGGGCGCCGCCGCCTCGGTAGCCCAGGCGGCCAGCGCTGATCTGGTGCAGCTGTGCTGCACCGCCCCCGCCGAGCTGGCCGCACAGCGGATGAGCCGAAGGCGGGATGACGTGTCCGACGCCTGCCCGGCGGTGGCGGCGCGGATGGCAAGGGTGCAGGCGCCTTGGCCCGCGGCGATCGTCATCGATACCAGCGAAGCTGACGCAGCCGACGCGGCCGGGCCGGGGTCAGCTGGGGAAGCGGGCACAGCTGGGGAAGCGGTCCGCCGGGCGCTGGCGGCGATACGCCCGCACGGGCCCGAGCACGTCTGGCGGCCGGCCCGGCCCTACATGCCCCCCGGCTGAGGCCGCGCCGGGGAACATGCGGACAGCCTCACATGTGCGCAGGCGCTGCCAGTAGGGACATTCCTCGGCTGCCGCCGGGCCCAAAGACCTGCCCTGTCCTGGCGGCTGTCCGCCCGGGCCCGGTCGCGAGGGAAACGAGGGGGTGCCGGGGCGCCTGATCAGATCGACAGCACGGCCGCGCCGGTCACCCGGTCGGCCGCGAGATCGGCGAGCGCCTGATCCGCCGCGGAGAACTGGTAAGGGGTGACGGTGACCCGCAGTCGCAGCTGCTCCGCGAGCCGCAGGAACTCATCGGCGTCGCCGCGGGTGTTCGAGGTGACGCTGCGCAGGGTCCGCTCCTGGAACAGGTCCGCCGCGTAGTTGAGCGCCGGGATGTCGGTGAGATATATCCCGGCTATCGCGAGCGTCCCGCCGCGGTCGAGAGCGGCCAGCGCGGCAGGCACGATCTCGCCTACCGGCGCGAAGATGATCCCCGAGTCGAGCGGCTCAGGCGACGGATCGTAGGAGTCCTGCGCGGACGCGGCGCCGAGCTCGAGGGCCAGCTCACGAGCGGCGGCCGCGCGGGTGAACACGTGCACAGCGGCGCCCTGCGCCATCGCTATCTGCGCGGTGAGGTGCGCCGAGCCGCCGAAACCGTAGATACCGAGGCCGGGCTCGTGAACCACCCGCGCCCGCATGCGATCAGGTTACGCTCGGGCACCCTGGCGGGGGCCCGCTGGCCCCGCGTGCGGCCGGCCCGCGTGCGGCCGGCCTGCGTGCGGCCGGCCTGCGTGCGGCCGGCCTGCGTGCGGCCGGCCTGCGTGCGGCCGGCCTGCGTGCGGTCAGCCGGCCGTCGCCGCCGCGGTCGCCTGGCCGGCCGTTCCGGTGATCGTCGCCTGCCTGGGCACGATGAGCACCGGCCGGGCAGCGAGGTGCATCAGCCGGTGCGACACGCTACCGAACGGCATATGCGGCATGTCGGTGCGGCCGCTGGAACCCAGCACGATCATTCGCGCATCGTATTCATCCGCGACAGCAAGGATCTTTCTCGAGACGTGTCCGAAATCAGCTTCGCGGACGGTGCCGTCGGCAGTGATGCCTGACGACCTCAGGTCAGCGACAATCTCGGCGACTAGGCTCTCGCCCTGCCCTTCCGCGCAATCCACCTGCAGCCGGCCGAACCTGCCGACGGCAAATTCATGCACGTGTACCACAATGACCTGGTCGCCGGTGTCACGACTCAGCTCGCGGGTCATGGCTACGGCTGCGGAGACGTGACTCTCAGGCACATGCCGTGCCGCGTCCACCGCCAGCAGAATTGTCTTGCTCATAACCTCTCCCCAGGGTGTGCGCGCCATCCAGCTCAGGGAACGGGGTGGCGATTCTGGACAGTAGCCGCCGCAACAACGTGACGGTAGGGACCAAGGTCAGAAATTTGGGGTACAATGCCGGCCCACCGGGCCAGCGGCAGGACCGGCCGGCGCTACTTCGGCCGCCTCGCGGTGGCGGCACCGGCCGTCCCGGCGTCCGGCGCAGAGTCCTTCGGCCGCGCGTACCAGGACCGCCAGACGAGCCGGTGCACCGGGATCAGCCTCGGGATGTCGCGGAGCCCGGGCAGGAACGGCACCGCGAGCAGAAGCAGCGTGGCCAGGGCTGTCATGTAGACCGCGATCATGTCGATATTGGCCGAGTTGGTCCAGCCCGGGATCTGGTACCACATCGTGTAGAGCCACAGCCACGGCTGGCCGGGATAGCTGCCAGTCTCGTTCATCACGCCCCACTGCTCACCGGTAAGGTGCAGCGCCTGGGCCTTGTTGCCGAAATACTGTCCGTCCTCAAGGAACAGCAGCGGCTTGGTGAGGTTGGTGCCGTAGAACGGTTGCTGGGCGATCAGGTCGGCGTCCAGGGCTCCGCTGCGCGCCAGGGTCAGCTCGGTGGCCATCAGCGCGGGCACCGGCCCGTCGTTGGCCGCGGGAACGACCGGGTTTCCGTTGCTGAACTTCACTTTCGGCACTACGGCGTAGTAGGCATTGGCCCACTTCAGCTGCTGGGCAGCCGACGCCGACTGGTAGGTCCTGAGCGCCGCGGCCAGCGCCCGGTCGGTGGGCGCGAGCTTGGCCAGCGGCGAGATCACGAAGTCCTGCGCCGCGTTGACCGGCTGGGTCACCCCGGCAATGGTCTGCGGGGAGAACAGCAGGCGCTGCACGCTGCCGTTCTGGCCGGCCACATACGGCGGCCCGTAGGTGGCGGTCTCGCTGGTCCCGTTGAGCTCCGTGGCCGCCGTGCCGATGAAGTCGGCCGGCATGATCCTGGCCCAGGTCCCGATGGTGACAGGCGGCACGTCCGGTGAGGACAGCAGCGCGGAAAGACCGAACGTCAGCGCCAGGACCACCACCGAGGCGATGGTGCCTTCCTTGAGGAGGTCGTACCGGCGGGTGGGGCCACGCCACGGCGCGGCCTCGGCCGCGGCGACCTGGCGCCTGGTCAGCCCCTTTCGCAGCGGGGCGCCCCCGCCTTCCGCCCCGATCGGGTGTGCGACGCCGCGCACCCGGACCAGCAGCACGTGCGCGCCGACGATCGCGATCAGCACGATCGGCAACAGCACCACGTGCCAGAGGAGCATCTGGCCGAAGTTCATCACGTTGAAGAAGGCGCCGACGCCGACCGAGTTGAACGCGTCCTTGCCGCTGGTCGAGATCCACTGCGAGTCGAAGTTCTGCTGGGACAGGTAGCCGGTGAAGCACTCCACCACCGACGCCATGAAGGCGACGACACCGGTAATCCAGGTCATCGCCCGGCGGCCGCGCCACGCGGCCATCCAGAACTTGCCCCACAAGTGGATGACGAGCAGCGCCATGAACAACTCGACGCTCCACATGTGCAGGCTGTTGAAGAAATGGCCCACCCCGTTGTAGTGCCACCAGTCAGGGCCGCCGAGCGCGATGGCGAAACCGGACACGATCGCGATCCCGAGCGCGGCTATTGAGGCCACGCCGAAGACGTAGATCCAGGACGCCACGTAGGCCGGCTGGCTGTCTGGGAGGAGTTTGTCGGGCGGCAGCGAGCGAACCGCCCGGCGCCGGACCCGCGCGGTCCACATCCGCGACGTATCCTTGCTTGCCGAGGCTGCGGTATCCGCTACGAGCGGATCGTCAGCGGGACCGGCTGCCGTGGCCCGCCCCGGCTCCGCACCGTGGGCCCTGGGAAATGGCAGCAGCAGGGCAGCGCCGAAAATCACCACCGTTACAGCGATGAGTAGCAGGTTCGCAACGGAGATGGTGAAAATCGACCAGTGCACGAAGCCACCAGGCTGGTTGAGGTCGATGGCGACAGGGCCGGTGGCCATCGCACGGACGCTCATGCGCATGCTCCTCGACTGCGGGCAATCCGCCAGGCGGCAGGAAGGACTGGCTGATCATTCCGTCTGCCGCACATGACGAGACAGGGATATCGGTCATCGTCCGGTGGGCCTTTGGTCCTCATCGGAACTCCGGCGCCTGACTCCGCCCCTGAGGCTACGCCCCGGGCATGCCCAGATGCGCGCAGCGACACCCGCCACCTGGATAATGCGCCCATTCCCCGCGTTCCGGGACTTTGTCAGCTGAGGACAAACTGCGGCGGCCCCGTTGAAGCGCACCTCGGTCACCGAGCGGCGCGACGATCGCTTCGGTTGCCAGGGCGGTTGGCCCGGCCAGCTGATGCCAGGCGCATGGCCCGGATGAGAGCTCACGTACGATCAGAACAGTGCCAGAACAGCATGCAGGGGAGTTACCGGTTGGAGCCCTCAGATTCCCGCCCGGTAGTGCCGCAGATGCGGCTCGACGAGCTACTCGCCGAGCTGCAAGTCCGCCTGCAGGCCGTGCTGGCCACGCGTGACCGGACGCATGCGCTGCTTGAGGCGGTCATGGCGGTGGGCGGAAACCTTGAGCTTGAGATCGCGCTCCGGCAGATCGTCGAGGCGGCTGTCACCCTGGTCAATGCGAGGTACGGCGCGCTCGGCATCATCGGGGACGGGGGCCAGCTGGCCGAGTTCGTCCCGGTCGGGCTGGACGAGGCGGAGATCGGCAAGATTCATCACTGGCCGGAAGGGCGCGGCCTGCTGGGGGAACTGATCACCAATCCGCGCACGCTGCGGCTGCCGGATATCTCGGCGCACCCGCGGTCGTACGGCTTCCCGGCCGGGCATCCGCCGATGCGGTCGTTCCTCGGCGTGCCCGTGCGGATCCGCGACGACGTGTACGGCAACCTCTACCTGACCGAGAAGCTGGGCGGCGGTCAGTTCGACGAGGAGGACGAGTCCCTGCTCGTCGCGCTCGCCGCCGCGGCCGGAGTGGCGATTGACAACGCCCGGCTCTACGAAGAGGCCCGCAGGCAGCAGCGCTGGCTGCGGGCCAGCGCGGAAGTCACGCAACGGCTGCTCTCCGGATCAGCACCGGAGGAAGTGCTCGCCCTGGTGACCCAGCGTGCGCTGGAGATATCCGGCGCGGACCTCGTGGCGCTCGCCCTGCCGGATGGCCGCCGCCAGCATCTGGTGATCGAGCATGCCACCGGTGCGGGCGCGACCCAGGCCCTGGGCCTGGTGCTCCCTGCCCAGGGCTCGGTCTCCGGGCTCGTCATGGATACCGGCGAGCCCAAGACCCTGCACGACTTCAGCGCCGATGACCGGGTCGCCGCTGTCGCGCGCCAGCACATGCGGCTTGGGCCCACGGTACTGGTGCCATTGGGTGCGCCAGGCAACGTCCGCGGCGTCCTGACCGCCGGGCGCCACCGTGGCGCGATGCAGCTGGCGCCGGCCGCCATTGACATGGTGATCACGTTTGCGGCACAGGCCGGCATCGCCCTTGAGCTGGCCGAGCACCGCAGGGACGTCGAGCGCTTCGCGGTGTTCGAGGACCGGGACCGGATCGCTCGTGACCTGCACGACCTGGTCATCCAGCGGCTTTACGCCACCGGCATGTCGCTGGAGGGCACCGCGGCGCTGCTGACCGAGCCCGAGGCCGCTGGCCGGGTGAGCAAGGCTGTCGACGCCCTGGATGAGACGATCAAGCAGATCCGCTCGGCCATCTTCGCGCTGCACTCCCGGGGCGACGGGCGGCCGCCTAGCCTCCGTTCCCAGATCCTCGAGGTCGTCGCCGAGATGACCAGCCCGCTCGGTTTCGCGCCGTCACTGCGGATGGCGGGCAGGCTGGACGAGCAGGTCACCCCCGAGGCCGGCGAGCATCTGCTCAGCGCGCTGCGCGAGGCGCTGTCCAATGCCGTCCGGCACGCGCGCGCCACCCGCGTCGAGGTGGCCATCGAGGCCGACCAGGACCTCGTCCTCACCGTCATTGACAACGGCGTCGGCATGAAGCCGACCAAGCGCCGCAGCGGACTCGCCAACCTGGAAGAACGGGCGAGCAAGCTGAGCGGGACGATGCGGGTGGGCCCGGCCGCGAGCGGCGGTACCGAGCTGGAGTGGCGCGTACCGCTGGCTGCAGCCGGCTAGGCCGGCCTGCCGGCCCCTGATCATGATCAGGGCTGCGGGACCCGCGGCGACCAGCCGCCGAGATCAGCTGCCCCGGACCCGCTCGCCGTGGTCCTCCTCGCCGAAGATACGCGCGGCGTAGGCAGCCGCCTGCGTCCTGCGCTCCATGCCCAGCTTGGCGAAGAGCGCGGAGACGTAGTTCTTGACCGTCTTCTCCGCCAGGAACATCCGCTCACCTATCTGGCGGTTGGTCAGTCCCTCCCCGATCAGCTCCAGGATGCGCCGCTCCTGCTCGGTGAGGCCCGACAGCGGATCGGATCGAACCGCCTGATCCCGCATCCGCTTCATCACCCTGCTGGCCGCCTCCGGGTCGAGCATCGACTCGCCTGCGGCGATGGTCCGGACCGCGCCGACCAGGTCGGTGCCGCGGATCTGCTTCAGCACGTACCCGGCCGCGCCAGCCATGATCGCGTCGAACAGCGCATCGTCATCGCCGAACGAGGTCAGCATCAGGCAGGCGACCTCTGGCATCCTCGACCGGATCTCGCGGCAGACGCTGACGCCGTCGCCGTCCGGCAGCCGCACATCAAGCACGGCCACATCCGGCCGAAGCGCGGGAATCCTGGCCAGGGCCGACGTGGCGGTGCCCGCCTCGCCCACGACGACGAGGTCTGGCTCCGCCTCGAGCAGCTCTCTTACCCCTCGCCGCACAATCTCGTGATCGTCGAGCAGGAAGACCTTGATCTGCTTGCCCTCGTATGCCGTCCGCTCTGACTGCGACTGGCCCATCTTGCACCCATCTTCCGGAGGGTCAGGCTACCCCCAACCATTCCACCTTAGCCGGGCCGCGCCATCAGGCCAGGTTCCATGATCCGCAGTGCTCCGTCAAGGCGGGCGCCAGCTGACGTCCCGGCCGGCGGTGACTCGGCGGTCCGCCAGGAGCTCGCCAGGCGGGAGTCGGCTGATCGCGACATAATTGCAAACTGAAGAGCAAGCCGGAGCCGCAATCTCTACTGGCGGGGCCATGGACACGGACAACCAACGGTCGCTGGCGGCGATGCCGCTGCACGCGATCACTGCCCGCTACGGCGAGGCGGGGCTACGGGAACGGTTCGCGATCGAGACGGCGGCCTTTCCTGAGCCGGACCGGCGGCGGCTTGAGCGGGCGCTGGCGGTGGCCGCCCGGCTGCACGCCGCCGACCGCCGCCAGCGTGAGCCTTACCTCAACCACCTGCTGCGGGTAGCTATCCGGATCATCTGCTACTACGACATCAAGGATGCCGACGTGATCTGCGCCGCCCTGCTGCACGACGCCGTCGAAGATCACGCCACGGACCTCGCCGCCGCAGGCGGCCTGCCCGGCGCCATGGCCGCGCTCGCCGCGCAGTTCGGGGACCGGGTGGCAGACCTGGTCGGCGCGGTCACCAACCCGAGTTATGAGCCAGGGCAAGATCAGCACGAACAGTACCGTGAGCACGTACTGGCCAGCCTGGACGCACATCCGTGGGCCCGGGTCATCAAGGCCTCAGACTTTACCGACAACGGCGTCGGCCTGATCCACACGACCGGGCCGAGAGTGGCTAAGCTCGCCGCCAAATACGCGCCGCTCGTGCCAGGCCTGCGGGAGCTAATCGCCCGCCCGGACACCCCGCTGAGCGAGACCGTCAAGGCGCATATCATCGGCCAGCTCGGCCGCGCACAGGACCGCTTCACGGCGATGACGAGGCCCGATCCCGACGGCCCGATGCACGCGTAGTCATCGTTTCAGCAAAGACCACGTCTGCGGTCAGCACGCTTTCAGCTTGCTCCCAGGTAGGCGATCAACCATGGAGGTGGGCAGCAGAACCGATACGCGGGGGAGCCGATCCCGATGAGCACGATTTACGATCAGACGGTGACGGGGGGATCAGGTCAGGCCGGACCATACCCGCCCTGGCCGGGTCCCGGAGGTCCGGGCGGGCCCGGCGGCCCGGTCGGCTACGGCGGCGGGCCCGACGGCCCAGGCAGCCCGGTCCGGCGCTTCCGCCGCCGTCTCCTCGCAACCGTGGCCGCTGCCGCAGTCGGGCTCGGCACCTTCGCGGCGCTGCAGGCCACGTCAGGCAACACGGCGCTGACCACGTCCCAGATCGCCGCTCAGGTGAGTCCTGCCCTCGTCGACGTCGTCTCGACGCTCGGCTACCAGCACGCGCAGGCGGCCGGCACCGGGCTGGTGCTGACGGCGTCGGGTGAGGTGCTGACCAACAACCACGTCATCGAGGGCGCCACCTCGGTGAACGTCACTGATGTCGGCAACGGGCGCAGCTACCCGGCCAAGGTGGTCGGCTATGACCGGAGCCAGGACATAGCGGTCCTCCAGCTGCGGGGCGCATCAGGACTTAAGGCAGTGAACCTGGGCAACTCCGCCAGCGCCGCGGTCGGCCAGCAGGTGGTCGCGCTGGGCAACGCCGGCGGCAAGGGCGGCTCCCCGTCGGTCGTCACTGGCCAGATCACCGGGCTCGGCGCCTCGATCACCGCGTCGGACGGGGGGACTGGCACCTCCGAGCAGCTGACCGGGCTCATCCATCACAACGCTGACATTCAGCCGGGCGATTCGGGCGGCCCGCTGGTCAGCACCGCCGGTCAGGTGATCGGCATCGACACCGCGGCCTCCTCCGGCTCCTCCGGCTTCCAGTTCGCACCCGGGCCGAGCCAGACCCAGGCCTTCGCGATCCCGATCAACGAGGCGGTCTCCATCGCTAGCCAGATCGAGGCCGGCAGAGCCTCGGCCGCGTTGCATATCGGCCCGACCGGGTTCCTGGGCGTCGAGGTCCTGTCTGCGGCCGAGGCCGCGGCGGAGGGCATACCGGCCGGTACCGGGGCGGCCCTTGGGGGCGTCCTGACCGGATCGCCCGCGCAGCAGGCTGGCCTGACCGCGGGTGACGTGATCGTTTCGGTCGCCGGTCACTCCGTCTCGTCGCCATCAGCGCTCCAGTCAGCGCTTGGGCGGCACCACCCCGGTGACAGCGTCGCCATCCGCTGGACCGACCAGTCCGGCCAGGCACATTCCGCGACCATCGTTCTCACCACCGGCCCGGCAGCCTGAGAAACGCGCCAGGCAGTCAGCTGGGCGACGGCCCGGACCGGACGAAGCCGGCGATCACGGCACCGAGCAGCTCGCCGGCGTCCTCCTGCAGGAAGTGGCCGGCCCCGACGATCACCGGGTGCTCGATATCGCGGGCGCCCGGCACCGCGTTTTTCAGGATTGGCGCCATCGCGCCCGTGATCGGATCCCGGTCGCTGAAGGCGACGAGGAAAGGCTTGTCCCATGCGGACAGGCGGCGCCAGGCTGCCCGGTTGGCCTCAGCCGCCGGATCATCCGGTGCCGTTGGCACCAGGCCGGGCATCGCCCGCGGCCCGGCCATGAAGGTCTCGTCAGGAAATGGCGCATCGTAGGCCGCGAGCACCTCCTCGGACAGCGTCGTCTGGCAGCCGGACTGCACGAGCCTGGACACCTGCAGCCGCGGCACGGACCGCACGACCTCGCGAAACCGAAGCCAGACCTCAGGCATCCCCTGGTCACCTGTGGGCAGCCCGGTATTGGCCGCGACCACCCGGGCGAACCGGTCCGGGTGCTCGGCTACCAGCCGCAGCCCGATCAGGCCACCCCAGTCCTGCCCGACGAGAGTCAGCCCGCGCAGGTCAAGCCGGTCGAATGCGACCGTGCGGATCCACTCCACGTGCCGCTCATAGCTGTGGTCAATAATCTCGGCCGGCTTGTCGGACCGCCCGAACCCGACAAGATCCACCGCGATGGCGCGCAGCCCCGCGTCGGCGAGCACCTCCATGACGCGGCGGTACAGAAACGACCAGCTCGGCTCGCCATGCAGCAGGAGCACCGGTTCCCCGTCTGCGGGCCCGGCTTCTACGTAGGCGATCCGCAGGCCGTCCAGCTCCGCATAACGCGGCGGATAGGCGAAATCAGGCAGGCCGGCGAAACGATCCTCGGGGGTACGCAAAAATCGCATCCGACCATGCTGTCATGACTCAGACCGGCGGTCCGTGGCCGCCGTAAGCCGCGGCGGGTGGTCAGTCAGCGGAACGCCCGTACCCGGTACCTCGGCGCGCGCCCGCACCGCCCGGCACCATCCGGGGAGCGCGGGTCCGGCGACTGCCTCATCGGGTCTACGCAGTGAAGGCGGCCAGCCTCCGAAGCCGCCTGACGATGTCCTCGTGCACGGCGTCCGGCGACTGGGCGCCGTCGACCGTGAACATCCATTCCCGGCCCGCGTAGTACTCGAGGAGGGGCACCGTCCTTTCCTGGTACACCAGCAGCCGGTGGTCGATAACAGCTTCGGTGTCGTCTGCGCCCCGGCCGCGGGCTGCCAGCCGACGCACAAGCTCGGCGCGGGGGACGTCCAGGTGGATCGCGGCCTGCACCTCAGCCCCGAACGCGCGGACCACCTCGTAGGACGCCTTCGCTTGCTCGACGGTCCGCGGGAACCCGTCGAGGACATAGCCGCCGGCCGCGGCCACTACGGGCTTGCGCAGCATGTCCATGACCACGCCGTCCGGGACCAGGTCTCCCGCGTCGACGTAGGATTTCACCCGCTGCCCGAGCGAGGTCTGGTCCCTGACGTGCTGGCGCAGCAGGTCTCCGCTGGAGATGTGCGCGATGCCGAACCGGGCGGCCAGCCGTTCCGCCTGCGTTCCCTTGCCGGAACCGGGAGCGCCGATCAGCAGCAGCCGCATCTGATCACTCGCCCCGCCCGGTCGCCGTGGGACACCACGTTGATTTCGCTCCTCCCCGTCAGCGGCGACGACGCGCGTCGCGCGGTCAGACCCGTCTAAACAGTATGAACCGGGTGATCGCCACAGGATGAACCGGGTGATCGCCGCGATCGACGCCGTCAATTCACGGAGTGCCCCGCGGGCCCCCCAGTCGAAACTCGCGCAGGTATCCGATGCGATTCTTCGCCCTCGTCACCACGGCCGCGACGGTGGCCGCGAGCAATGCGCCGCCAAGGCGGGAGGCGACTCGCCGCCAGCGGCCTTATTCCGAGTCGTACCTGAAGCCGTCGAGGAAGCGGCGGAACACCCCGCCCTCTCGCGTCAGGGGCGGTGCGGGCGGTGGCGCTTCAGGGCGTTCCGTGGCGACGGGCTCGTCGTAGTCAGCCCGGGCGATGGCATCCACTACCTGGGCCTCATCGAACGCCTCCGAGCCGGGAATCTTCGGCACGAAGCCGACGAGATCCCCGTCGAGCAGCACTTCGGCCTCCAGGGACGCAGTTCCTTCGGTGCCCCAGATCGCCTTCCGCCGGTCACCAATCTCGACACGCACTCCGTAGACCTCGACCCCCGGCTTCTCCAGGTAGGCGTCAATGCCGCGATCCCGGAGAGCGTCGGCGACCCGCCTGGCCCGGTTCTCCTCCATGCGCCCAACCTACCTGCGCGATTCTGGTCACCCGCCCGGCATCAGATCCGGCTGGCTGCGCTCGTTTAACCTGACCCCTGCTTTCATGAAATTCGTTGCTTGTTACCTTTTTTCGGACGTAGCGTGGGGAGATGCGCCTGGGTCGACCGCCGCGCCGCCTCAGCGCCCGGGTGGCGCTGCCGGTTGCGTGCAGCGACTGCGCCGCCGCCAGCGGCACCAGGCCGGCTGACCATGCAGGCGGGCCTGGGCAGCGCGACATCGCAGACGCGGCCTGGCAGCACGGCGCCGTCGGCTTAAGGCGGCTGCCTGCGACGTCCGGCGTCCCGGCGACCAGGACAGCGCTGGCCGACTCGGCGGCCGGCCGGGGACTTGCCGCTGGCTGCCCGTCCGCCGACAACCGCGGCCTCCGGCCGGCCGAGCGGGGTGCAGTGCATTGACCGAGAACGCCGGGGCGGTAACCCCGCTCGCTGGCCCGGCCGGCCTTGCGCCGGGTCCCGCCGTACAGCCGGCCCGCCGGCGCCGCCCGACCGGCGCCCCGCCGCCGCTGCCGCACCCGGTCTCGGTCAGCACCACGGCCTGGCTGGTCGTCGTGGTTGTGGTGCTGGCGGGCGCGATCGTGGTCTCGCTGCGCGCGCCGTCGCTCCGGTTCGACGATCAGGTCAACGCCGCGGTGCTCCGGTTTTTCGCGCGGGCCCGGACGCCGTGGCTGACCAGCATTGCCAACGGCGTCGTGGCGGCCGGCTCCGGCTGGGGGGCCACGGTGGTCGGGCTGTCCGTGGTCGCGGCGACGATGGCGTTCCGGCGCTGGCGGCATCTGCTGGTGTTCCTGTGCAGCCTGGTCCTCCTCGAGATTGCCATCCAGCTGATCGACAGCGGACTGACCCGGCCGCGGCCGTACGGCGTGCGGATCATCGGGGGCTGGGCGGGGTTCTCGGCACCGGCCATCTCGGTGACGATCCTCACGCCGTTCCTGATGGGCATCGCCTACTGCCTGGTCGTGCCTGGACGGCCCCGCACCTACGCGAAGGCGGCCATCGCGGTCATCGTGACTGTGTTCTGCCTGGCCCGCCTGTACCTGGCGGTCGATCACGTGGATGACCTGCTGCTGGGTGTGGCGCTCGGGGTCGCGATCCCGGTCAGCGCGTTCCGGTTTTTCACCCCGAACGAGGTGTTCCCGGTCACCTACCGGCGCGGCCGCACCGCGCATGTCGAGGTGACCGGCGCGCGCGGTGCGGCGATCCGGCTGGGCGTGCGCGATCAGCTGGGTTTCACCGTGACCGAGATCACGCCGGTCGGGCTGGAGTCCTCGGCCGGGTCCACCCCGCTGCGGCTGCGGATCGATGGCGGCCCGGCGGACTACCTGTTCGGGAAGCTCTACACCAAGGGCCACGTCCGCGCCGACCGCTGGTACAAGCTGTGGCGGACGATCCTCTACGGTTCGCTGGAGGACGAGCACCCGTTCCAGACCGTCCGGCGGCTGGCTGAGTACGAGGACTATGCCCTGCGCCTGTTGCAGGACATCGGGATCGCGGTAGCCAGGCCCTACGGCATCGTGGAGATCACGCCCGAGCGGGAGTACCTGCTGGTCACCGAGTTCTTCGACGGCGCGGTAGAGATCGGCGGCGCCGACGTCGATGATCAGCTGATCGGCCAGGGGCTGCTGCTGATCCGCACCCTGTGGGACGCGGGGCTCGCGCACCGCGACATCAAGCCGGGCAACCTGATGGTCCGCGACGGGCAGCTGCTGCTGATCGACGTGGCCTTCGCCCAGGTACGTCCTTCGCCTTGGCGGCAGGCGGTCGACCTGGGCAACATGATGCTGGTCCTCGCGGTCCGCACCGACCCCGCGCGGGTGTACCAGCAGGCGCAGGGTTACTTCACTGAGGCCGAACTCGGCGAGGCCTTCGCCGCCACCCGCGGGGTGGCCAGCCCGACGCAGCTGCGGGTGTTCATGAAACGCGATCCCCGTGACCTGCTCGCCGAGTTCCGCAAGCTCGCCCCGCAGCGACGGCCCATCGTGCTGCAGCGCTGGAGCGTCCGGCGGGTCAGCCTGGCCGTGGCGATGCTGGCCCTCTTCGCCGTGCCCACCGTTTTCGGTATCGCCTTGTTGTTGCCGACCAGCGTTCCAACGTCCCCCGCGCCCGATTGCGGCACCGGCCACACGATGATCCTGGCGGCCCAGGCGGTGCCCTCGGCAGCGTTCCTGCCCTGCATCGCCGCGCTGCCGTCGGGCTGGACCGCCGCCCTCGCCGAGGTCGCCAGCGGGCGGGCCAGTTTCTCGCTGGACTTCGGCCGGGCCGGGCCGACGGCCGGCCTGATCATCACGCTGGGTGGTAATGGCACCGTCAACGAGGTGACGATCGCCCTGACCGCCGCCTGCGACACCGCTGGCGCCCGGCAGGTCCCCTCCGGCCATCCCGGCACGCGCCTGTTCGAGCGCCCGGCGAGCCTGGTCCCGCAGTACTCCGAACTCCGCTACTACACCTTCCCCGGCGGCTGCGCGACCTATCAGTTCCGCTTCGCGCGAGGTGCGTCCCCGGTCCTGGCCACCACTGTGGGCAGCGCAGTTGCGTTCATGCTCCGGTCGGCGCTGGTCGGCTATGTCCGGCGCACCGAGGGCCTGGCACTGTGCGGGCGGGGTGCCGCATGCCCGGGGTGACCCGGGTGGCCGCGGCCCGGCCGGAGGAGGAGGCGCTGCTTGCCAGCCCCCGGCGGGCCGCCGTCTTGACCGCCATGGTGGCGGCGCTGACGGCCGTGGTGTTCGCCCTGGTCGCCGACCACGGCACGCTGGCGCGCGTCCAGCAGCTTGACGATGCGTGGCTGCGGCTGATGATCTCCGGCCGGGCACCCCCGCTGACGGCGGTCGCCAAGGTCTTCAACGTGCTCGGGCTGGTGTACGTCACGCTGCCGGTGCGGATCGCCGTGGCTGGGTTCCTGGCGTTGCGGCGCCGGTGGTGGCATCTGGCCGGCTTCACCGCGGCCGTCGTGATGTCGGAGGCCCTGATCGGCTCGCTGAAAGGGATCTACGACCGGGCCAGGCCGCCCGGGCCGCTGGTCGCGACGAGCGGCGCGTCGTTCCCGTCGGGACACGCCGTCGCCGCGTCGGTGACCGTCGTGGCAGCGGTCATCGCGCTGGTTCCCGCCGGGCGGCGGCGCGCCATCTGGGGCGCGGCGGCGGTGGCGTTCTCGGTCCTGATGGGGCTCTCCCGCGCCTACCTGGGCGCCCACTGGCTGTCCGACGCCACCGCCGGGATCCTCCTCGGCACATCCTGCGCCCTGCTGGCGGGCCTGCTCCAGCAGCAGCAGCATCGGCGGCGGCTGCCTGCCGGGACGCAACAGGCGGCGGCCGTCCTTCCGCCGGAACGCGCGGGAAGGGGACGGAGACCGGCATGAATCCGAACCAGGCCCATGCGCCGTGACACCGCGAGAGTGTGATGCGGCGCCGATCACCTGTCTGATGTGCGGGTCAGGCCGCCGCGCCAGCTCCCCTTCCGGTGCGCTGCGATAGCCGGTCTCAGCCTGGCCGCTGACGGTGCGCTTGAACCGTCGACGGCCCGCGCCAGGGACGTATCGGCTGCCGGGCCGAGCGCTTGCCGCATCCCCGCTGCGGCGGACGGGAGGGCGGCCCGCGTTACGGCCCGCCCTCCTGGTCAGAGCTGCTGGTTCAGCCCCCGTTAAAAGGGGCGACCAGCGGGTTCGTGCTTGAGTACAAGCCAGCAGGGTTCGGGTACCAGATCCACACGTGCATCGTGAACAGATCGGGGTGCCAGAAGCTGAACGTGGACCCTGTCCTGGGATTCGTTTTCGAGCAAGTCTTCGAGTTCTCGTCCGCGATGAAGGTGCCGTCCTGGTAATGGCAGGCCGCCGGGAAGGATCCGAACGTCGCATTCTGCAGCGGTGGTGTCTTCGGCATGCTCGTGAATACCCATTCCAGAGCGCCGAGCTGCCACTGATGCCCGCTGTGCTCGTAGACCAGGATCTGCGGCCTGCGGATGTTGAATCCCTGGATGTGGGGGTTCAGGAAATGAATCCCCATGTTCGGCATCATCGGGGTGATGATCTCGTAGCCGTCGGCCCTGGCCTTGCCGAGGTTCGTGGCGTACTTAGCCGTGGCGAGGCGCGCGGCCGCAAGCTGCTCGGTGAGATCCGTGCTGGCCGCGGCGCGGGTAGTTGCGGATGTCAGGCGGGAGACAGGTGCGGTCTGTCCCCAGGCCGGTCCGGTCTGGCCCCAGGCCGGGGCCATCCACATGGTCGCCGCCGCGACGGCCGCGGCAATGCCGCCCAGCCTCACCACGCTGATCCTGCGCATCGTCTTCTCCTCTCCTAGGACCCCTCTTGGACCCTGTAGACGTGGTCGGCGACCAAGCCGTGAGCCTCCCGGTGGACAGCTGCCGCGGCCTCCGGTGAGGGCGCCTCGACCAGGCAGAACACCCGCCCGCTCAGCTCGTCGACCCAGTACCTCAGGTACCGGACGTCGTAGCCGGCCTGCGCTTGCAGGTCGGCGAGGTGGGCCTTGGCGACGTCATCCATCGTCACGCCGCCGTCGATCTCGTGAACGTCCAGGAAAAGCGGCACTGCCGACCTCCCTCGTGTCGTCGGAACCATCACGACGACCGTAGGCCGGGTACCTTGCGGGGCACGTCGGGAAGAATGCCCAGCTTGGGAGGAGGGGTGCCCAGGTTGTGGCCGGGGATGCCTAGCTTGGGGCCACGATGCCCATCCCGGCCGGAGCAGCCCGCGTGGACCGGCGTCGGCCAGGTATTCCTTAGGGAGGAATCGGAGTATTCTCCAATATGGAACCTAGCTTAAACTTGAAGCGGGACCGGCCCTCCCTGAGGAGGGCTGGTGCTCCAAGACGACGCTTCGCCGTCGAGCTCAACCCGATCAAGGAGGCCGGCATGGCCGTCGACATCACCACCACATCCCCCGTCCGGCTGACGGCGGAAGCGGGGCCGGGCCTGCCAGACCCGACGCCTGAGCTCGAAGAGCTGTACCGCGGCTTCGAACAGGAGCTGCTCATCCCGCTCTGGACCGAGATCGGCGACCTCATGCCGCTGCACCCGCAGTCCAAGGCATCACCGCACCTGTGGCGCTGGAAGAATCTTCTCGCACTGGCGGACAAGGCTGGCCACGTGGTGCCCGTGGGCCGCGGCGGGGAGCGACGGGCGATCGCGCTGGCTAACCCTTCGCTCGGCGGCAAGCCGTACGCCACCCCCACGCTGTGGGCTGCGATCCAGTACCTGATGCCGGGCGAGAACGCCCCCGAGCACCGGCACACCCAGCACGCCTTCCGCTTCGTCGTCGAGGGAGAAGGCGTATGGACCGTCGTAGGCGGAGATCCCGTCCCGATGCGGCGCGGCGACTTCCTGCCGCAGGCCGGCTGGGCATGGCATGCCCACCACAACGCCGCTGACCGGCCGATGGCCTGGATCGACGGCCTCGACATCCCGTTCCAGTACTACACGGAGTCACAGTTCTTTGAGCCCGGGCGGGACGAGATCACCACGGCTGAGAAGACCACGCCGGACCGGTCCCGCTCCGAGCGTCTCTGGGGTCATCCCGGCCTGCGCCCGGTATCCCGACTGGACGCCCAGCCGGGCACACCGCTGCTCGCCTACCGGTGGGTCGACACCGACCGGGCGCTGAGCGACCAGCTGGCGCTCGAGGACGAGCGTTTCGACGGCACTGTCGAACCCGGCCACGCCGCCGTCCGGTTCGTCAACCCCACCAACGGCAAAGACGTCCTGCCGACGATCCGGGCCGAGATGCACCGCGTCCGCAGGGGGGCGCAGACCGCTCCGCGCCGCGAGGTCGGCTCATCGGTCTACCAGGTCTTCGACGGCACTGGCAGGGTGACCGTCGGTGACCAGGCCTGGACGGTAACGCGCGGCGACCTGTTCGTCGTTCCGTCCTGGGTCTCCTTCTCGGCGATTTCCGAGGCCTCCGCTGCCGACTCCGACTCGGGCGCGCTGGATCTGTTCCGGTTCAGCGACGCCCCGATCTTCGAGGCCCTGCACGCTCACCGCATCCAGGTCGAAGGACAGCACTGATGAAGCTAGCCACCGTTCGTACCGCCGGCGGGGCCACGCGGGCCGTGCGCGTGGAGGCGCACGGCCTGGTGGACCTCGGTTTCGGCGATGTCGGCGAACTGCTCAGCCGAGACGACTGGGCCGGCCGGGCGACAGCGCCTGGCGCCCAGCAGGCCGTTGCCGCGGACCCGGTCTCGTTCGCACCTGTCGTCCCGGCACCGGGCAAGGTGCTGTGTGTCGGGCTGAACTACCGCACCCACATCCTCGAGATGGGAAGGGACCTGCCGAAGTACCCGACCCTCTTCGCGAAGTATCCGGAGGCGCTCATCGGCGCGACCGACGAGATACAGCTGCCGCCGGAATCGAACGCCGTCGACTGGGAGGCCGAGCTGGCCGTCGTCATCGGGGCCCAGGTCCGCCGGGCCACCGAGGAGGAGGCGTCCGCGGCTATCGCAGGCTTCGCGGTTCTCAACGACGTGACGATGCGTGACTGGCAGTACCGCTCTCCGGTGTGGCTGCAAGGCAAGACATGGGAAGGGTCGACGCCGTTCGGCCCCTACCTCGTGACGCCTGACGAGCTGCCCGGCCGGACCCGTCCGGCTCTGCAGCTGACGGCCTCGGTCGACGCGGAGATCGTTCAAAAGGCCGACACCTCGGACCTCGTCTTCGACCCGGTCGCGCTTGTCCAGTACATCTCCACGATCCTCACGCTCAACCCGGGCGACGTGATCGCGACCGGCACTCCCGGCGGAGTCGGCCACGCACGCAAGCCGGCCCGCTACCTCACCGCCGGATCGACCCTCGTCACCGAGATCGCCGGGCTGGGCCGTGCCGAGAATGTCGCCGTTGCCGAGGCTGTCCTCCGGTGACCGCAGTGACCAGTGAGGAACGCGCCTTTGCGCTGAGCCGGCGCTGGATGGAGCGCGGGACCGCCGAGTTCATCGCGGCCTCGGCCCGGATCGATGACGACGGCCTCGGCGAGCACACCGCACTGACGGGCTGGACGCGCCGTCACGTGATCGCGCATGTGGCCGCGAATGCCGAGGCGCTCGGTCGACTCGCGCGCTGGGCCAGGACCGGCGAGGAACACCGCATGTACTCCTCTCCGGAGCAGCGCAACGACGACATCGAGAACGGATCCCAGCTGCCGGCCACTGAACTGCGCCAATGGCTTGACTCATCGGCTCAGCAGCTCGCGGGCGACCTGAGCGAGCTTTCGGATGCCCAGTGGAGCCACCGCGTCGTGACCGCCCAGGGACGGACCGTACCGGCGAGGGTGCTGCCGTGGCTGCGCAGCCGCGAGGTCATGGTGCACGCGGTCGACCTTGGCTCGGGCACGACGTTCGCGGATCTCCCGGCTGCCTTCCTCACGGCGCTCGTCGGGGACGTGGTCGTCAAGCGCTCGGCCAGCGCGAATGGCCCGTCCGTCACGGTTCAGGCCACCGACACGGGCGGGTCATGGGACATCAACGGGACCGGGGAGCGGCTAACTGTACGGGGATCGCTCGCAGATGTCGCCGGCTGGCTGACCGGCCGGCCCGGGGGCGGGATCAAAACGACTGACGGCACGCCCATCCCGCTACTGCCGGCCTGGCTCTGATGGCCGGAAACCACACTGCCGGCCTGGCTCTGATGGCCGGAACCCACGTCGAGGTAAGGACAATCTAGTGAAGAACACCTCTGGCGCCGATGTCATCATCGTCGGCGGCGGGATCGGCGGCCTGAGCAACGCTGTCGCACTCACGCAGGCCGGCCTGAAGGTGCGCGTGCTCGAAGAGGCGCCAGAGTTCGGCGAAGTGGGCGCTGGCCTGCAGATCGCTCCTAACTGCACCCGCATCCTGGCCGACTGGGGCCTGCTCGACGAGGTCATCTCCCTCGGGGTCACTCCTGAGAACATCATCATGCGCGACGCCATCGACGGCACGGAACTGACCAGGATGGACCTCGCTGACACCCGTGCGCGCTACGGCTCGCCCTATGTCGTCATTCACCGCAGCGACCTGCATGCCGCGCTGCTCCGCGAGGCCAAGCGGATCGGGGCCGATCTCGTCACGGCCTGTAAGGTCACCCGGGTGGAGCAGGTCCCTGGCGGCGCACGGGCGATCAGCGAGAGCCGGACCGACTCCGCCGAGATCGTCCTTGCCGCCGACGGCCTGCGCTCGGTCATCCGCCCCCTGCTGAGCGACGACGAGCCGGTCAGCTCCGCATACGTGGCCTACCGCGGCGCGGTGCCGATCGAGAAGGTCAGGGACCTCGGCATCAGCCTGCACGACGTCGTCATCTACATCGGGCCCAGGCGTCATTTCGTGCAGTATCCGCTCCGCCAGGGCGAGATGTTCAACCAGGTCGCGGTCTTCCAGTCGCCCAAGGCCCTGGCCGGCGAGGAGGTCTGGGGGACGCCCGACGAACTCGATACCGCCTTCGAGGAGACCTGTCCGCAAGTGCGTGCGGGTTTGCGCCACATGTGGCGGGACCGCTGGTGGCGGATGTTCGACCGCGAGCCGATCGACAACTGGGTCCAGGGCCGGCTCGCCCTCACCGGCGACGCCGCCCACCCGCCGCTTCAGTACCTCGCTCAGGGCGCGGTGATGGCGATGGAAGACGCCTGGGTGCTGGCTGGCCATGTGCAGCGGCAGGGCGTCAAGGGCTCCGCCGAGCATGGCACCCCGACTGGGATCGACTGGGACGCCACGCTCGCCGCCTACAATGCGGTTCGGCCAGTGCACTGCCGCCGGGTGCTGACGACAGCACGGGCCTGGGGCAACCTATGGCACCACGACGGCGACAAGCGGTTGTGGCGCAATCAGGTATTCCGCGAACGCGACGTGCACGATTACAGCTACGTCGACTGGCTCTACGGGCCGACGGCGATGACGCCGGACGAGCTCGCGCCCATGTTCCCCCAGCTGTGAACGCGCTGGACCCTGGTGATGCCGCGGCCGAGGCCGAGCACCGCCGGGTCGGCAATGGTGCTGCAGCCGCACTTCCGGAGCCGGTTTGACGGTCTCGACCTGCTCCACCCGAGGGCCGTAGCATCGTGGTCACGCCTGTCCAATAGGCAATCTTGTCCGGACTTGCCAAGGAGTTAGCCGATGGACTTCGCATACGACGCGCGCACCGAGGAACTCCGCGGGCAGTTGTTGGCGTTCATAGCTGAGAAGATCCGCCCGGCGGAGAAGGTGTTCGCCGAGCAGGTGGCCGAGCTGGCTGATCAGGGCAGGGTCTGGGAGCGCCCGGCGGTCATGGAGGAAATCAAGGCCGAGGCGCGCAAGCGCGGGCTGTGGAATTTGTTCCTGGCCCATCATCCTGACGGTGCGGGGCTGACCAACCTGCAGTACGCGCCGCTGGCCGAGATCACGGGGCACAGCCCCGCGATCGCCCCTGAGGCCCTGAACTGCGCCGCCCCGGATACCGGCAACATGGAGGTGCTCGCCGAGTTCGGCAACAAGCAGCAGCAGGATCGCTGGCTGCGGCCGTTGCTCAACGGCGAGATCCGCTCCGCTTTCTGCATGACCGAGCCGGATGTCGCCTCCTCCGACGCGACCAATATCGCGACCCAGATCGAGCGGGACGGCGACAGCTACGTGATCAACGGCCGCAAGTGGTGGTCGTCCGGGGGAATGGATCCGCGCTGCCAGATCCTCGTTGTGATGGGCAAGTCCGACCCGGCGGCCGACCGTCACCGCCAGCAGTCGATGATCCTGGTGCCGAGGGACACGCCGGGCGTGACGTTCAAGCGGGGGATCCAGGTCTTCGGCTACGCCGGCGGGACTCACGGCGGTCACGCCGAGGTGGAGTTCCGTGACGCACGGGTGCCTGCCGCGAACCTGATCGCGGGCCAGGGCGATGGTTTCGCGATCGCCCAGGCCCGGCTTGGTCCCGGCCGGATCCACCACTGCATGCGGCAGATCGGTGCTGCCGAGCGGGCGCTTGAGCTGATGTGCCGGCGGGTCACCGACCGGATCGCCTGGGGCAAGCCGCTGGCCGAGCAGGGCGTGATCCAGGACTGGATCGCCGAGTCGCGGGTCAGGATCGAGTCTGCCCGGCTGCTGGTGCTGAAGACCGCCTGGCTGATGGATACGGTCGGTAACAAGGGCGCGCACACGGAGATCCAGGCCATCAAGGTCGTAACACCGCGAATGGCCGCGTGGGTGATCGACAAGGCAATCCAGGCACACGGGGCCGCCGGGGTCAGCCAGGACTTCCCGCTCGCGCAGATGTGGGCGGACTCACGGAGCATGCGGTTCGCTGACGGTCCCGATGAGGTGCATAAGCGCTCGCTCGCGCGGCGTGAACTGCGGAAGTACAGCTAGATGCCGCGCGTCCCCGGGGTGCCGGGCGTCGAGGATCCCGGCCGGCTGGCGAGCTGGATCGGCAGCAGCGGCGCTGACGGCCTCGGCGAGCTGCAGGGCGTCGAGCTGATCGCGGGCGGCCGGTCCAACCTCACCTACCGGCTGGACCTGGAGGCCGGAAAGCTCGTGTTGCGGCGCCCGCCGCTCGGCCACGTGCTGCCCACAGCGCACGATATGACCAGGGAATACCGGGTGCTCACCGCGTTGCGCGGCACGGATGTCCCGGCGCCGGGCCCGGTCGCGATCTGCACCGACCCTGACGTCATCGGCGCCCCGTTCTACCTGATGGAGTACGTTGACGGCCTGGTCCTGCGATCCGAGGAGGACGGCCGGCAGGTCAGCCAGCAGCAGGCCGCCCAGTTGTCGGAGCTGCTGGCCGGGATGATGGCCACGATTCACGGCGTGGACACGGCCGCCGTCGGCCTGAGCGACTTCGGCCGGGCGGAGGGCTACCTGGCCCGTCAGCTCGCCCGATGGCAGCGCCAGTGGGACCTGTCCGCCACCAGGGAGATGCCAGGCTACGACCAGCTGGTTGCCCGCCTCACCGAGGGACTGCCGGAATCGGCCGAAGGGACTTTGGTGCACGGCGACTTCAGGCTGGACAACACGCTGATCAGCCTGGGTGCCCGGCCGGCGATCAAGGCCGTGGTGGACTGGGAGATGTCCACGCTCGGCGATCCGCTCGCTGACCTCGGCCTGACGCTCATCTCCTGGGTTGGCCCTGGCGACGCCGGATGGCTGGAGGTCAATGTTGGCGCTGCGGTGACCACCAGGCCCGGCTTCTTCTCCAGGGCGCAACTGGCAGCCCGTTACGCGGAGCTAACCGGCCGGGATATCTCCGGGATCGGGTACTACATGGCATTCGGCTGCTTCAAGCTGGCTGTCGTCCTTGAGGGGATCCACGCCCGATTCCTGCAGAACAGGACCGTGGGCGAAGGATTCGAGCGGGAGGGACCGACAGTCCCGGTCCTGATCGAGCGGGCACACCGGATGCTCGACGGCGACCTGGGCGGCGACTGACTTCACTTGTCACCCGGCGCCGTCCGGTACTCGTCGCGGAGCTGGCGCTTCAGGACCTTGCCTGCCGGGTTGCGGGGCAGCTCATCGGCAAGCAGGAGTCGGGTAGGCAACTTGTAGCGGGCTAGCGACTGGCCGGCGAAATCACGCAGCTCCTCGATTGACAACCTGTGCCCCGCCTTGAGCACCGCGATGGCGACGACCGTTTCGCCCCAGCGCTCGTGGTGAAGACCGATGATCGCGACTTCAGAAATTGACGGGTGCGAGTAGATGACATTCTCGACCTCGACAGATGACACGTTCTCTCCGCCGGAAACCACCATGTCCTTGAGCCGGTCGACGATGTACAGAAACCCGTCAGAGTCGAAGTACCCGATGTCACCGGTGTGGAACCAGCCCTCGGCGTCGATGGCCTCGGCGGTGGCCTCCGGCAGGTTCCAGTAGCCCTTCATGACGTTGGGCCCGTATGCACAGATCTCGCCTTGCACGTGCGGTCCGGGGATGGTAACGCCCGTCCCGTCAACAACCTTGACCTTGCTCAGCAGCGGAGCCTGACCTATCGATTCTCGCTTCGTCAGGGCGTATTCCGCGGTAAGGAAGGATGCGGAGGGTGCCGTCTCCGTCAGCCCGTAGCCGTTCAGCAAGGAGATACCCCGGGCCTGGTAAAGCTTGATCAGCGCCTCGGGGACCGGGCCGCCGCCACCGATGATCATCCGCACGCTGCTCAGGTCCGCGGACTCGAAGGCGGGAAGCTCGCTGATGGCCCGGAGCATGGGCACCGCCGCGAACAGCGTGGAGATCCGGTAGCGGCTGATGTCGTCGAGGGTCGCCTGAGCATCGAAGGCGCGGTGCAGCACCACCTCGCCGCCCCTCTGCCACGTGGTGGGGATGGTGACATTGAGGCCGGCGATGTGGAAAAGCGGCGACGAGATGAGGGTCACGTCATCCGCGAGGACATCCCATAGGTGCATCAGGTTCGTGTTGTTCCACCACAGGTTGGCATGCGTGAGCATGACCCCCTTGGGACGGCCTGTCGTCCCCGACGTGTACATGAGCACGGCGACCTCGTCGGGCCCCACGGAGTCCGGCCGGGACAACCGTTCGTTGCCGTCCACGACCGACTCGAAGGCCTGCCAGCCGGCCCCGGCCCCCTCGACGCCGACGTAGCGGTGTACCGGCAATTGCTCGCGCACGCTATCGATGACCGCCTGGCGCTCGCCGTCAGCAACGAGGGTCTGCAGGCCGGCGTCCCCGACGATGAAGGACAGCTCCGCGCCCGTCAGCCTGAAGTTCAGCGGCACGAAGATGGCCCCGATACGCGCGGCTGCGAGGAAGGTCTCCAGCACGGCGGGCTGGTTGGTCCCCAGGAAGCCGATGCGGTCACCGTGGCACAGGCCCTGCGCTCGGAATCCTGCCGCCAGACGATCCACGCGATCGAGCAACTGCCCGTAGGTCAGCGTCTTCCCCTCGAAAGTCAGCGCCCGCCGATGTGCCGATCGGGCCGCCCGAGCGGCAAACCAGCCGCCGAGGCTGATGTCCGGCTTCGTGCGGCGGGAGTCGGGCATTTCTCCCCCTCGGGGTCTCGTCTTCGCTGGTTCGACCGTAGGCTTCGGGCGAGCCTGGCGGAATGCCTTGGTGATACTATTTCCGTTATGGGGAACAAGACGGGCCACCTGGAGTCTGTCGACGCTGCCCTCCGGCTGCTGCAGATGCTCGGCCGGGAGGGCCAGCTGCGGGTCACCGACGCGGCCGATGAGCTGGGCGTAGCCGCGTCCACGGCACATCGGCTCCTGTCGACCCTGCGCTACCGCGGCTTCGCGGTCCAGGCGGGCGACCGTACCTACCGGCCCGGGCCCGCGTTTACCGAACTTGCCGCAAGCCATGCGTCGTCGATCGACCTTTGCGCCGTGTCCCGGCCGCACCTGGAGTGGCTGCGGACCACCCTGGACGAGACGTCGCACCTCGTCGTCCTGATCGGCCACGACGTGCACTTCATCGCGAGCGTTGAGGCGCGGCGGCCGTTGCGGGTCGGCGCGCCGGAGATCCATTTGTTCAAGACCCGCGACGGCGTGCTGTTGCGCTTGAGCCGCTATCGCAACGGCAACAAGGGCCCGCTTATGGTCATTCACGGCGCCGGGGTTTCGAGCGACATCTTTTCGACCGATCTGATCGAGACCAATCTGCTCGAATATCTGTTCGCGGCGGGCTACGACGTCTGGCTGCTCGATTTCCGTGTCAGCATCGCGCTGCCGAGCGCGGCGTTGCCGTCGACCGCCGACGACGTCGCCAAATTCGACCATGCCGACGCGGTGGCGGAGATCCGCCGGCTGACGGGAGCGCAGACCATCCAGGTGGTGGCGCATTGCTACGGCGCCTCGACCTTCACCATGGCGCTGCTGGCGGGATTGACCGGCGTGCGCTCGGCGGTGCTGTCGCAGGTCTCGACCCATTTGTTCGTCAAGGCGCTGGGCAAGATCAAGGCTGGCTTGCATTTGCCCGGCGTGCTCGAAGCGATGGGCGTGCGCACCATGACGGCGTATCGCGACGCCCATGCCGATTGGCCGCAGCGGC
>Ga0187879_10000085_pt1 | contig 73890 bp, 58 predicted proteins | sample June2016WEW_19_1_FD_132423 | JGI IMG/M metagenome (GOLD analysis project Ga0187879, IMG submission 132423) | Peatland microbial communities from SPRUCE experiment site at the Marcell Experimental Forest, Minnesota, USA - June2016WEW_19_10 | ecosystem: Environmental > Terrestrial > Soil >... | reverse complement strand
GAACAGATAAGCGCTCGCCCCTGCCGGCGATGCATTGCCCAGGTGTACCGCCGCGGCCACCAGGACCAGGGTCACTATGACCGTCATCCTCATCGCGCGCCCAGCCCCCAGCCTGCTGTACCCAGGCCGGTGGCCAGCGCGGCTTTGACGCCCGTCTGCGCGATCAGCAACGCCCAGGCCACGCCGATCGCGCCATACGACGGCGCCAGCCACACGGCCATCGCGCCGAACAGCAGCGTGATCACAGCGTCGGATGCCGTACACCATTCCGGGCGTCCCGCGCCGTAAAGCAGGAATTGCACCGGATTGGCTATCAGCAGCGCAATGTGCGCTGTCGCCAGCAGTTGGAAGACGCGCACTGCGCCCCGCATGGCGGTGGGGAACAGGTGCGCGGCAAGGGGTCCGCCGAGCCAGGTAGGGACCAGCAGCGCCACGGCCAGCACAGCGGCTGCCGGCAAATAGGTCCGTAAATAGCCGCGGCGGCGCTCCAGGGTAGTTGCGGCTACCGCTTCCGGCAAAAGGACTGTGCTGGTGGTGTTGATCAAGAGCCCGAACCCGCCGCTCAACGACATGCCCAAGCTATACGTTCCGAGTGCCGATGCCGCCGCCCAGCGCGACAGCGCGATGGACGGAATGTAGCTGTAAAGCGAGCCGATCACGGTGGACATCGTGATCCAATTGGCGAATACGGCGATGGGCTTCCAATCCGGCCGCGCACCGGGTTGCCGGGCCGCTGCCAGTACCGCTGTCAGCAGGCTCAAATTAGCGGCGACAATCCACAACCGGCTGAGCACGTCCCCGGCGAACAGGCCGGCCACCCCGGAGCACAAGCCGCGCAGCACCAGCAGCACCGGCAGAATCTGCAGGATGGCAGCGGCCGCGCTCAGCCACGCCATGCGTGCGAAGCGGACCCGCGACTGCAACAACATCAGGCAGAAAGACGATAGCGACGCTACCGCTGCGCTGCCGCATGCCAGGCGCAGCGCGGTGGCGTACTCCGGATGCCGCAACAGCCTGGCGCCGGCCAACGGCGCGCAAAGGAATACGGCGGCGATGACCCCCGCGGTGAGCGCCAGACGCAGCAGCAAGAAGCGCGAAACTGTGCGCAACCAGTCGGCGCCCGTCGCGCCGGCGGCGAACTTCAGGCAGGAGATGTTGATGCCCAGTTCGCACAGGTTGCCCACCACCAGGCTGCTCGAGGCGTAAATGGCGCATTCGTCAAAACGCGCGGGCGCCACCAGGTGCGATACCAGCAGCAATGCGGCGAAACGGCTGGCCGAAAGGCCGGCCTGTCCGCCCAGGACGAGCCCTATGTTGCGGGCGGTGGCGCCGAGCTGCCCAGCCTGGAGGGTACCAGGGCCTCGATCAACATCGCACAAGGCGTTTCCACCGGATGCTGCTGCAGCGCGTTTATAAAGTAGTGTTGCCATTGACGATTCAGCTTGCTTTGCATGGGAGTGGGCAGGAGCCGCAGCCCCCAGCGGTAGGCCCTGCCCAGCGTCACCGGACCCGCGCCCATGCACAGCGGGCCATCCACGCGATCCCAGAGCTCGCACATGCGGGCCGATAGGTAGGGCGTGGTCCGGACGGTCGCAAATCCGGCTTTAGATAAAGCCGCGACCCAGGCCGCCTCGGTCAACAGATTCAGATGTTGCAACTGCCTGGCGCGCGCACGCGCATACCAGGCGCTCGAGAGCAGCAGGTGCCGGTTCATCTCGATCAGCGGGACCGTCGCGATGAGCGCGCCTTCCGGCCGCAGGACGCGCCGGCACTCGGCCAGCACCCGCGCCAAATCCGGGATGTGCTCCATGACGCAGTTGGCGAAGACCGTGGCGAAGACTCCATCCGCGAACTCCAGCCTGCGCGCATCCATCGCCGAGAGGCGTCCGTAGAGCCCATTTCGCCCGCCGCACAGCGCGATCTCGCGCGGATTCAGGTCGATGCCCCAATCCACCCGTTGGAACAGCAGCGAGGCAAAGCGTCCGTTGCCGCAACCGATCTCCAGTATGGGCCGTGCGAACGCGCATTGCCGCAATGCTTTCAGCTCAGCCGCCCGCCAGGCCGCCAAGGACGGGATGTCGTAGATGGTCTGCGCCAAATCCAACAACTCGGCGTCGGAACAATTAAGCAGCGCGCGCATGCGTCTCCAGCAGTTCTTCGTAAAGCCGTACGTGACGGTCGATCATCTGGCGCACGGTGAATTGGGAATGCGCCTTTCGGCACGCCGCATCGCCCAGCCTGCGGCGGCGGGTGGCATCGGCCAGCAACGCGGAAATAGCGCCCGCCAGGGCGGCGCTGTCGCGCGGCGGAACGATGACGCCGCTTTCCTCATCCAGTTGTTCGCGGATGCCGCCGACGTCGGTGGCTACCACAGCCGCGCCGCAGCACATGGCTTCCAGAACCACCGTAGACAGGCATTCGCCCAAACTGGGCGAGATCACTACTGTGGCGCTGGAATAAAGCTGGGCCAGTCCGGCGGCCGTCTTGGCCCCGGCGAACTCGACGCATCCGTTCAGTCCGAGCTGGGACGCGTGCTTCCGGTAGCGGTCGAGCAACGCCCCGGTCTGGTAGACCACTCGCAGCTTGACGCGCGGACAGGCGGCGCGCACGGCGGGCAAGGCCTTCAACAAATAGTCCAGACCTTTAAACGGTTGGAGTTGGCCCACGAACAGCAGATCGTCGGTGGGCTCGGCCGGTGCGGAGGTGCGCTCGAATACCGACGTGCTGATGCCGTTGGGAATTACCGCGATGTGCTCCGGCAGGATCCTCCGGCGGCGGGCCAGGAAATCGCGCTCGGCATTGGAGAGCGCCACTATCGCATTGGCCTTGCGCAGCACGAAACCGTCCGTCAAGCGCCGCCGCCAGCCTACGGGCAGCCCGTTCATGGCGAATGGATCGTGGGTGGTGAGAACGAAGGGTGGACGGGCCGTGGCGGCTGCCAGACGCAAGGCCGCCCTCCCGAAGTGATGCACGTGCACGAGGTCGAAGCAGCTAGGGGGCAGCGGAGCGGAATGACCGGCCAGCGTCACCTGCCAGCCGCGCTGGCGCAGACCGTCCGCCAGCACTGTCTCGGGCGAGATGGAATGTCGATCCCTGTAGCCCGCAGGCTTGTCGAAGATGCCACCTACAATGCAAATGTGCATGGCTGGAGTGGGCCAATGCCCTGCCCTGAAATCCTTTTAGGAAAGATAAGTGGCGGTTTTGGACGGGAATCCCAAGTTTTTTTTGATTATATCAGAGGGGTCTCGGCTTGATACGTATGTGCACAGATGGGCAGAATGCTTACTCCGGTGGCAGGATCGACGAAATCCACTCCCCTGCTCCGCACCACCCACTCGAGGCCCGCTTCGCGGCGCCTTTCGAGGATGACTTGGTCCGAGTAAATACGGTAGGTGGTGCCGATCGATTCAGGCGTATTATACGGCGAAAGAACCTCGAGAGCCAACTTGCGGATCAGCCGTTGCGTATTGATTTTGCAGTTCTTAGGAGTCATACGGCAGAGTTGCGACATACCCCGCCAGCCAATCACTATGGTGCGTGTCTCGGCGGCTTCCGGCTGGGCCGCCTTCCAGAGGGCTTGATAAAGTACCTCCTCGCCGAGCGAATGACCGTCGTGCGTGGCGGCGCATCGGCGGATGCGGAGGCGTTGGACCGGAAGAGCCGCAGGGGTTGAGACAACCCCAGGGACCGAACTCAATAAAACATCAGGGCCTTTATCGACACCAGATGTTGTATCAACCCCAGGGGATGAAATAGCTGCAGGGATTGGAGTAGAATCAGGGCTTATTTCAGGCTGTAAAGTCCCTGAGACTGTAGGAAGAGCAGGGATCGATAGCACTTCAGGGTCTGGAATAACTTCCGGGATTGAAGCAATAGCTGGGGCTGATTCAATAATAGGGTCTGAAACAACCCCAGGATCCGAAGCAATCGCAGTAGCTGAACCCTGCAGATGGGGCAGGGGAATCGGGCCGTTCAAGAACGAGAGATATCCACCCATGCCTGGCTGGCTGACGATCTCGTCCCAGCCGAGCGGCTCCATGGCCGGTCTACGCTTGGACCGTTTGGACGCTTTCGGATTCTCTTTGTCCGGTTCGCTCATCGAGCAGCTCCAGTAGCTGGGTTCCCGCTATCTCGTAGTCTTCCATGGCCTTACACTTAGGTTCGTAATCCACCAAAAACTGCCGCGCCCGGCCGCACTTGGCCACGGTTACATCGGTGCGGATGGCCGGGAGCAGGGGAATCGCAAACTTCGCCGAGAGGTCCTCCAGAGACTTCATCATGACGGCGGTATGCTGGAATCGCCTGTCCACCATCACGGGCAATAGGGCGACCGGCCGAACATTGACGCGAAACAACTCGTTCATCATACGCGCAGTTTCCAGGCAGGCGCCGGCGCCCTGCAAACTGAGGGTGTCCATACTGACCGGAATCAGGACGCGCTGCGCGTAAACCATCGCGCAGGTCTGCATGAGCGTGATGGAGGGGGCCACGTCGATGATCACAATGTCGTACGGTTCGTCCACCTTGGAGAAGAGCAGGGAAAAGGACATCTCCCGTGCCGGCACGCCCATCAGGGAAGCTTCCGCCTGAATGGTTTCGCGGCTGCTGCAAAGCACGTCGATGTTGGGAGTGGCGTGCACCAGGCAGCTCTCGAACAGGTGGTTGTAGACCACAAAATGGTGGAGGAACTTGTCGGCTTTCAGCCCCAGCGACATTCCCACTGACCCCTGCGGATCGGTATCGATCAGCAAAACCTTACGGCCCCCATCGGCCCACAAGCGCGCCAAGGTGGTAGCGGTGGTGGTTTTGGCTACTCCGCCGCGTTGGTTCGAAATCACAAGCCTGATCACTGTTGTTTCTCCGCAATAGTTTGCCGGATACGTTCTACGTCCTGGGCAGTCCAGCGCCGGTAACGGTTGGCCTGATTCCGCTCCGGCTCCTGGATCTTCTGTGTGCGCAACCAGTTCATCAACGTGCGCTTGGTAATTCCCAGGACGTCCGCCACCTCCTGGGACTTCATGTATGGTTCACTGCGAGCCTTCATTAGATGGATACATCTTTGATCCTAGGCATTCCCAGCAGGCCCTGTCAAGATCAGAGTGATGAAAGTGATGAAATCGTTGATGCGTGCTCTGGAGCTGAAGCGACTACAGGGGTTGCGATAACAACTCACACCGTTGCCAGTAAGGTCTCCGGTTCGAACGGCTTCCGCAAAATCGCGGTCCGGGGCGGCAATGCTTGCTCCAGCGCGACAGCGCCGTGGGCATATCCTCCCAAATACAAACCCGCAACCGCGGTTGGATACCCGTCAAGCCTCATGGCCAGTGCCGACTCTGGCCGGCTGATCAGGAGATCCGGTTGGTCCATGCGCCCTTAGCGATCCGCAACGCTTCTTGGGAATGCCACGCGGTAGCCGCGCTTTTTCAACACGTTCGCCATGACGGTACGCATTCCGTCATGGGCTTCTACCAAAAGAATGGTAGCGTTACCCGGCAAACGATCCGCCAGCGTCACTGGTGGGGCAGGGAATGCTGCTCCCACCAGCGTCAAAGCCCGGTCCGCTATCGTTCACTGCCAGCATCCCGTACGGACCGCCAAGCGGGTCGATTCTGTCCAACTCGGCCGTCCCTGTCGGCTGGTAGGCGGTCTGCAGGCAAAAGGTTCCCCGGCGTGACATGGCATCGCGCGAATTGGCGGCCAGCGTCAAAATGATATGCCGCAACTGCGCAGGATCGGCCATGACGGGCGGCACATCGGGGCTCAAGTCGGAGACAATTTCGACATCGCGCCCGAATAGCCGCCGCAAACAGGGCAGCGTTCCTTGTACCAGGTCGTTGAGAGTGACCGGCCGGATCTGCGGTGCGCTGCCTCCGCTGAAAGCCTGCAAGTATTCGGCTATGGCACTGGCCCGTTCGGCGGCCTGCTGGACCTCTTCCAATTCGTCAAGCACCGGCCGGCCCTGTCCCGCGCCGATCAGCAGCAACTCGCCCATGGTCCGCAGCGCGCGATGCACGTTTTGAAATTCGACGGCGGTCCGCGCGGCCAGCCGACGCTGCACCGCAATCCGCTCGGCGAGATGCGCCTGTTCGCGGCCGGTGGCATCCCGCACTTCCAACTGAATCAGGCCGTCCGCCGCGTGGCCGCTTACGTCCAGCAGCAGCAGACGCCCGCCGGCGGCCTGGAGTGGCAACTCCCCGTCCCAGACCGTGCCGCCGGCCAGCAAGTGTGCGTGCATCTCGGCCCCCGCGGCGCGATTCGGCGATATGCAGCAATGCGGCATTGGCCTCCAGTATCCTTCCGGTTGCCGCTTCCAACAGCAGCAGGCCGGTCTGCGCATTTTCAAAGATACGTGTGCCAATATCGCCGGGAGGCATCAGTCTACCTCCTAAGTGTTCTGCGAATACGCCTTAGGATTTTCACTATTGTGTCGTACAGCAGGCGAGGCCTGCTTTAGTACTTCTAACCACCGGATGTACCCGCACATCATGGGCAACTTGATGAAAATAAATAGATATCGCGAACCTCCTAAGAAAACTCTTAGGCCCCCATCCGAGAGCGGACGAATTGACTTGAGGTATAACGCCCCTGAATAATTGTAATCGGATCGCTCCAAGCCGACGATATTTCGAAGCAGTGAGTTAGCTGTCCACAGAGCCTTCTTATGAGCGCAGCGTTGGAAGCAGCCCTGGAGTGTTTCGCCGGCCGCCGCACGGCGCAGGGCGATCCTATGCGCTATCGCTTTGCAGTGCTGCCCTCGCGTCAGGACCCGCGCTATTTGCTCCCCCTCGGGGACAGCCGCACGACGCTGGAAGGCTTTCAGGTCTACACCCCCTACGGGCTGGGCGCGCGGATACGGAAGGGCATGCTCGCGCAGATCGTCAAAACGGGCTGGAGCGGTTGGGCCATGCACTCGCTGCATGTCGGCGAGCCGGTAGGGTTAAAGGCCCTGGTTACCAACGTGACTGGAGAGCGCAACCCGGCGTTCGCCATGTCGCTCGCCGCGCCGGGCAAGTATCGTAAGCTCACCATTCAAGTGATGCGGGCCTGCGGCGAAACCCTGGGGTATGTCAAGCTGGGCCTGACCAAGCCGGCAGGCGAGCGCGTGCGCCATGAGGCCGGCGTACTCGAAGATCTCGCCGCTTTGCGGCCTTACGCGCCGCGCGTGCTCTATGCGGGCGATTGGCAAAACAACTATATGTTGTTCCAGTCGCCGCTGGAAGGCCGACCCGGAGCGGCGGACCTGTCCGGCATGCACGTGGAGTTTCTCGAAAAGCTGGCCGCCATCCGGCGCGTGGACAAGCCCGGGCTGCAAGTCGTTGAAGAAGTTGGCGCACGTTGGAAAGAGGTCACCTGGCGCTGCGACCTGCGATGGCAGCAGTTGGGAAGAGCGACCCTGGCGGCGGCCCGCCGCGAATTGGGAAACGTTACGGTGGCGTGCGGCTTCTGGCATGGCGACTTCGCTCCCTGGAACACCCGCGTGCGAGACGGCCGGCTGGCGGTCTTCGATTGGGAGTCCTGCGAAGACGGAATCCCTTTGGGGTGGGACACATTTCACTTCAGCGTGCAGGTGGCCAGTCGGTTGAAGAAGAGCTGGAGAACCAAGTTCGATCTGGCTGCGACGCCGGGCGCGCGCGGCTTGTTCCTGTTGTATCTGCTGGCTAGTTTGGGCAAATCGCTGGACGAGCGGGCGGAAGCGAACCCAGGCCTCGAATACCGCAAACAGGCTTTGATGAGCGAACTGGCGGCGAGCTAGGCCTCCAGTATTCGCGCGAAGAACTCCAGCGACTGCTTGGCACACATGTCCCATCGGAAACGCTGCGCTTGGATTCGGCCGGATGCCGCCAGTTGTGCGCGCGTGGCCGGCGAGGTGAGCAGGCATTCTAACGCGTCGCGCAGCTCAGCCCGGCTGAGCGGATCGATCAATCGCGCCGCGTCTCCCGTCACTTCCGGCAACGACGACAGGTTGGAGGTAATCACCGGCACGCCTGCCGCCATGGCTTGCGCTACCGGAAAGCCGAAGCCTTCGTAGAGCGACGGATAGACAAAGACCGTCGCGCCAGCCGTGATGCCCGGCAGATCGGGCTCTGGAACATAGCCCAAGCGGCGTATGCCAGGAGCAGGCGCGCCGAGGCGGGCCAGCGTGCCGGCGGACCGCCAGCCTTGGGGGCCGGCAACCACGAGATCGAATGCTTCACGAGCCGCAGGCGGCAGGGTTTGCCATGCGTCCAGCAAGCGATCCAGATTCTTGCGGGGCTCGACGGTTCCCACATACAAGGCATAGGGCCGGCGGAGTCCGTACTTCAGGCGGGCGGCGTCGGCAGTTGCGGTGGTGGCCGCGAAAAACGGCTCCGCTACGCCGGGATAAATCACTTGTATCGTTTCCGGATTCAGGTCCAGAACCTTAACCGCATCGCGGCGAGTGCTTTCGGAGACGGCAATCAGGCCGGCGGAACGTTTCCAGATCTGTTCGGCGAAGCGCTTCTCAGCCGCCACATTCGCGGGCTGGTGAAACTCCGGCAGCAGCCAGCAAGTCATGTCGTGCAGCGTGGCAGTCAAGCGAAGTTGCCGCGGCGGATAGAGCAGCTTGGTGGCGTGAAAGATGCCATCCGGCGGCGCCATCAAGTCCGCGGCGTGATTCGGCCACAGGTTCAGCGCAAACAGCAGAGCCTGACGGGCGAGGGTGCCGGGCGGATCGGCGGCTGATCCTTCATGATCCAGATCCGGCAGCCGGTCGAGGAAGGGGAACAGCCGTACCTGCTCGCCACCCAGCAGCCGGCGCAGATGCAGAATCCAGTGGAAGAGATAATTCTTGACGCCTGCGCTGCGCACCAGCAAAGGAACGGCGTCAATGAAAATGCGCATGGGAGGCTTCGGCGCCGTTTTGGCGGGTCGAGGTTCCAGCTGTTATTTGGGCGCTTCGTTTTTGACGAACCGCAACGAAGCCGAGTTCATGCAATAGCGCAATCCGGTGGGTCGCGGTCCATCCGGGAAGACGTGGCCCAAGTGGGCATCGCACTTGCTGCAGAGCGCTTCGGTGCGCATCATGCCCAGGCTGGTATCAGTTTCCTCGGTGATATTCTCTTTGGCGATCGGCGCCCAAAAGCTCGGCCAGCCGGTACCCGACTCGAACTTGGTATCGGAGCTGAACAGCGCGTTGCCACAGCACACACAGCGGTAGATGCCCTGATCGTGCAGATTGTAATATTTGCCGGTGAAGGCCATCTCGGTGCCCTTCTTGCGGGTGACCGCGAACTGCTCGGGAGTGAGCTGGCGCTTCCATTCTTCGTCGCTCTTGATTACTTTTTCGGTTGTCACAATTCCTATTCTCTTTCCTGAATCCGAGAAGTCCACCAGCCGGACCATGCCCACCTTGCCCGCGCCGCGCGCGTCGCTCGAGCAGGCGGTCCCGGCGAGGAAGGCGGCCGAGGTCAAGAAAAAAGACCGGCGGTCGATGGGGTGTTCGGAAGATTGACCCATTTCTGCAATAGTAGCGCACGCCAGCGGTACCCGGTACGGTACAGGAGGTTCTTTTCACGCAAGCGCCGGCAAGCTTAGAATTCAGTTAGGCGGCGGGTGCCGCAAGATGTTTTCCTAGGTTTTGAGCCAGACGGCAAGGGGGCGGGCAGAGTCCAATAGACTCTGCCCCTTGCTGTTTTAGGGGGCCGGTTTATCCTGCCGAGTGCGCCGGTTGCGGCTTGTGTCCGCCGGAATTTCCCAGCAGACCCAACGACAGGCTGCGGATATCGGGTGGCGCCGAGGTCAACAACCAAGCCAGCGTCTTCACCGAGACGATGAACGTTCCGGCATTGATGAAATGCCAATCGGGGTCTCCCAGGTGATTGGCAGCCGGCGTGAATTTGGCGTTTTGTATCAGGTTGAAGATGAATTTGGACGCTTCCTTCGGATCGGTAGTACCGGCTTCCACCTCATCCATTTTGGCCACGGCGGTATCCAGGAGTTCGCCAAAGCCTTTGTGCTGGCTGTAGAACAGGCCCAGGGGCTCTTCGGCATCCGGAAGAATAGAATCGTCGTGCGTCTTCAAGTACCGCCGGTAGATGCTGGCCAGTTTCAAATCGCCCAGGCCTACGCCCAGGGCCCAGACGCGGAACCAGGCATTCCAGAGATCGAAGTCCCGGAACGAGGTGTAGGCGCCGAATACCAGCCGGTCGTTGTTCCGCAGATTGACTTCATGAATGCGGGAGATATACTCGAAGCGCTCGGCCCGGAAGTCGTTCTCCTTGATGGCCGGCAGCAGGCGCGCGGCGAGCGCGTTGATGACTTCCACCGACGACGCCAGCCCGCGGGAAAACAGGGCGTCCAGAAACCCGCTGCCGGCGCCGCCGGCCATAACAGCCCAGCGATCACCCACGGTTTGCTTCAGGGAACCCTGCAAGCGGTCCGAAGAAACCCAGTCGCGCACCAGTTTGGCATCCTTGAACTGCTCTTTGATGCTGGGGAACTTATCCAGGAACTGGCGCCATTCCTCATCCGGCGTGATGTCGGTGGGCTTGGGGAACTTGCGCATATCGAAGCTCAGCCCCACGCTGACGCATTTGTTAGCGGATCCTTCGCGGTTATCGAACGGGATCACCCACAGCCAGCCGCCGTCGAAAATATGGTGGCAGGTGCCGGAGTACCAGGGGCGGGGCGCTTTAGGCACGCCATTCGGCAGGTTCAGTTCGTCATACGGCTTCACGTCGATCATGTGCGTGAACAGGCAGCGGGTCTGCAGCCGGACACGCGGCGGATTGTCGCGCAAGTTCCACTGGCGGGCGAGCACGTGCCCGCCGCCAGAGGCATCGGCGACGAATTTGGCGCGGATGGTCTCGCCTTTCTCGGTCGTAAGGGTTACACCGTCCGCATCCGTTTCGACGGTCTTGACACGGGTGTTGTACTTGACCGTGGCTCCGTGGTGAATGGCGGTATAGGTCAAATATTGATCGGTATCCTGGCGGAACAGGTGGGCTTCGTACCCTTCGCGGTAAGGCGGAATCACCAATTGGGTGGCTTCTTCCGGCCGCTGGTGTTCGCCCGCGCGGTGCAGGATGAAACCGAAGTTCTTTTTCACGCCGAAGTGATTGGAAACATGCGTATGGAGGAGTTCGCCCGAATTGAACTCGGTCTTGAACTCGGGGACTCCAAAGCGCTCCGCCATGATTTTAATCATGCGAAAGGTGTGCCGCACGGTAGATTCGCCGAGCGCGAAACGCGGATGCGAGCCGGCGTCAACGATCACCACTTTGGCGCCTTTATAGGCCAGAATGGTTCCCAGCATTCCGCCTTCGAAACCCGCGCCCAGGATGGCTACATCGAATTGGTCGTTCATCTAAAGTAAAGATTTCCTTTCGATTTACAGTGTTAAACGATTATACCGAGCCGGTGGGGCGGTACACCAGTACTTTCGGTACCGCATTTTCCTGCGGGGAAAATGCTGGGGGATGGAGGGTGGCGGCTATGCCGTGCGAACCTGGCGAAGCGTGGCATACTGGAAAGGGCACCATGTGGTGATTGCAATCAATGCTCATTACCGACGGCAAGGTAATCGTCCCTGACGAGACCTTGGATCTTCCGCCGAATCAAGCACTGGAGGTTCGCATCGAGTCGATTCGCGCGGATACGCCGGCCGAGGAATCAGCGTTGAGCTGGATTGCCGAGAATGCTTGCGAAGGCCCCCATCTCCCCTCGGATTTGTCTCACCAGCACGATCACTACCTTTATGGCGTGCCGAAAAAGGGTCCGCCCGCAACCGGCTGAGACACGCTACGGGCGGCCTCGCCAATTACCTGTGGTGGGATAACCTAGGCCTGGAGCATCTCGTCGTTTTGAAAGGCCACGCTATCCGCAACCCGCTCTTTGATCTTGGCGATTGCTGTCAGACAGCCGATCCAGGTCGCTCCTCATAGAGTGATCGCGTCCCGGTAAACCGATTCTCGTATCGCGGGTTTCATCCAGCCGTCGCTGGCTATATCGACTTTTCGGCCCAAGGCTCTCGAGTTCCAGTTTGAGGGCAGCCTAGCCCTAGCCTAGCTGGTCGAGGAGGCTGGTTCCCGCCTACCACTTTACGAGTTTACGAGCAAATCGACGTCGCTATCAGGGCGGGAGTCGCCGCGCGCCACCGACCCAATTAGCCGAACCTGGGTTGCGCCGTGCTTCGCGGCAATGCGAAGGATGGCCTCCCGCTGCTCTCGAATTGCCTCGCGTATGGCTGCGCCGGTCACAGATCTACCGCGCGGCGAACTCTGCCACACCCCGCCGCATATTCTCCAGCACGCCGTAATCGAGATTCACGTTACCGCCCTTGCCGGTGCCCAGATGAATTGACGGTTTATTGTCGCCATGGTAATCCGTGCCCCCGGTTTCGATCAATTGGAACTGGGCAGCCAGTTGCCGGAATTGCGCCGTGTCTTCCGGGCTGTGCTCGCTGTGGTAGACCTCCAGGCCCTGCAGGCCATTGTCGATCAGGGTGCGCAGCAGTTTTTCAACCGAGGCGCGGTCCCGCGCGGGCAGCCGCACCGGATGCGCCAGCGAGGGCAGACCGCCGCCCTCGCGGATGCGGCGCACGCCTTCCACCAGTTCCGGCTCATCACGCTCCACCGAGGCTGAAGCATTGTCGGCCAGATAGCGGTCGAAGGCTTCCTGGTTGGTCTTCACATAGCCTTTGCGCAGTAGCACCTTGGCGAAATGCGGACGGCCGGTGAGGTGTTTGCCGAGCGCCTGCACTTCCTCCAGGGCGATGTCGACCCCCAGCGAATTGAGCTTGGCGATGAGCTTGCGGTTGCGTTCGCGGCGGCTCTCCTGGTGGCCCTGAATCCATTGCCGGAATCCCGGCGAGGCCGGGGCTTGCAGAAAATAGCCGAGCAGATGCACCGAGGGCGGGCGCGAGCCGTCCGGAGGCGGATCGGGGCGCGTGCTCAGTTCGATGCCGCATACTAGTTCCAGCCCAGCCGCGGCGGCCAGCGGTACGGCGGTATCGTAGCCGTCCAGCGTATCGTGGTCGGTGATGCCCAGGGCTTGGAGGCCCATAGCCTTCGCGTCGCCGACCAGTTGCGCGGGCGAAGCGGTGCCGTCGGAACGGTCGGTATGTGTGTGCAGATCAATCATGTACGTGAGAATTGGCTTCCGCTGTCAGATGCGCCTGGGCGCGCTCGCCGAGGCCGGCATCCAGGCCGCTGAGTCCGGTGGCCGGATGGCGCGGACGGGAGACCATGCGGACGATGATTTTCTCGTGAATGCGCTCGTACCATTCGAAGGGAATGAGATTGCGCAGGGCCAGCATCAGCTTGAACTTGAATCCAACCATGTAATGCAGGCTGGGATGGCGCGCGGTCAGGATTTTGTGTACCACTTGGGCGATGTCTTCGGCGGTGAATTTATTGGCGGCCAGCAGGCCGTCCACGATGGCTTCGTGCTGGCAAAACCAGAAGTAGTACGGGCTGGAGGGATCCTGGGCGCGGCGGGCGCGATTGCGGTTGACTCCAAAGTGCGGGGTGTAGATCAGCCCCGGCTCAAGCACGGAAACATGAATATTCAACAGGGCCATTTCCTGGCGCAGGCATTCACCCAGGCCCACCACCGCGAACTTGCCGGAGGAATAGCCCGCGATACTCATCTCGCCCATGCGGCCCGCGGCCGAAGCGGTGATGACGATGCGTCCGGCGCGGCGCGCGCGCATGTGCGGCAGCACGGCCTGGGTCAGCTCCATGATGCCGAAGACGTTGACATCGTACAACCGGCGGATCTCCTGCATGCTGAGATCTTCGAAGAAGCCGCGCAATCCCATGCCGGCAAAGTGTACGACGGCGTCAATGCGTCCGGCCTCATGGATAATGGTGTCCACGGTGCGATCGATGTCGGCGCGGCGGGTCACATCCATGCGCAGGGCGGAGATGTCGAAATTCCGGCGGGCAGACTGATCGCGCAGCTCGCGCTCTTCGCCTTCGGTGAGCGCCGTGCCGTAAACGCGGAAATTGCGGGCGGCCAGGAACAAAGCGGATGCCAGCCCCAAGCCGGAGCCCGCGCCAGTGATCAATACAACGGGTCTTTCGTCAATCATTCGTCAGTCATTCAATCGGTCATTTGTAACATCGGACCGCGCCGCCAGTTGCCGTTGAACTTCGTGCACGGTGCGCCGGTTTAAGCGATATGGAAGGATGAAAACCAAGGAAATTACCAGCAGTACCGCCGGCACGGCGCCATATAACAGCCCCACGTAGGGAATTGCGGCCGGCGGATTGCCGGACGTGCCGAACGCCGCCCCATGCGACAGTTTCCGGAAAACGGACAACAGCCCGCCAGCCAGCAGCAGAGCGCTCCCCGCGGCGATCTTTTCGCCGAAATTCATAATACCGAAATAGATCCCTTCGCGGCGCAAGCCGGTGGCCAACTCGTCGGTGTCGGTCACGTCGGCGATCATGGATGCCGGAACCACCCAGACGGCGCTGGCGAAGACACCGCCCACCACGTGCCCGAGGATCAGAGGAAAGGGATGGCCTACGCCGAAAAGATGGCCGCTTCCGATCAGCAAAGTAGCCATCAGCAACAGACTGGCCGACGCGATGGCGGCCATGATATACAACGTACGTTTTTCCGTGCGCCGGGCCAACGACATCCACAGAACCACGCCCGCCAGTGCGCCGGCATAGAAACACATCTGAATGATGCTCAGACTCTCGCTGCGGCTAATGCGCGCATACCATGTGAAATAGTGGATCGCCATGCTGAAATTCAGCACCACGGCCAGGAAGAAAACGGTGGTGGAGAACCAGATGATGCGAAAGTGGGGGTTTCGCATGGAAATCCGGAACCCGGAAAAGAAGCGCATCTCGCCGGAGTTTTTGCCGCTGCCGGAAGTGCGATGGTCCCACGTGCCTAGCGTGCCGATCAGGCCGGCCACGGTCATCAACGCGCCGAAAGCCAGCCCCAGGTGCGGATAGCCGGCGTAGTGCAGCTTAGGTTCGGAGCCATCGGCAGTGGCTGGAAAGAAAACCAGGAAGGAAAGCGCCGAAGCGGCCAGCGTGCCCAACAGTCCGAACAGCGTGCGGATGCCCATGGTGCCGGTGCGGTCGTCATAATCGCGGCTGAGCTCTGCGCCCAGACTCAGATAAGGAATCCGATAAGCCGCGCTCGAAGCGCGCAAGGCAATCGAGCAGGCCAGCAGCCAGATAAACAATCCGGTATGTCCGAGGCTGCGCGGCGGGCTGAAGAGCAGGAAAAAGCAGGGTCCCATGACCAGCGCTCCGGGCAGCATGAAGATGTGCCGGCGCCCGAGACGGTGGCGGGTGCGGTCCGATATATGCCCGATATAGGGGTCGAGCAGGGCGTCCACAACCAGACTGGACGCCAGGCCGATGCCCACCAGCACGGACGGCAAGCCCATCACGGAATTGTAAAAGAACAACATGAACAGCCCCGACAAAACCATCAGGACCGTGATGGGCATCTCCCCCACGCCATAGAGCAGCTTGGCGGAGAGACGCACGGGACGCGCCTCCACACCCAGGGAGATCACCGGAGATAGGGCGGGGCTGCTCAGCGGGCCTCCAACACCTCTCCCGAATTTTCCGGGACAGGCTCATGCAAGAATTGCAGAATGTGCTCGGTCAGCAGTTCCGGTTGTTCCAGCGGGCCGAAATGCTCGCCGCCCGGCAGCAGAACGGGCTTACAGTTGGGCAACGCCTGGTGCAGGAATTCATACGAGCTGATGAAGTGCGAATCGCGTCCGTAAACCAGCAGCGTGGGCGTTTGAATGGTGCGCACGGCATCCAGCGTCATGGCGCCCACTTCTTCATAGTCCTTCATCAGGGTGGTATTGCGGATCAGGTGTAGCAGCGGTTCGCGATTTCGGGGCAGCCCACGCGCCGGGCCGTAGAACTTGGGAGTTTCCAAGCTGAGCTGCAACAGGAATTCGGCATCGGTGCGCTTATCCTCGGGAACGTGAATGCCCACTTCTTCCAGCTTCGCCACCCAGGCCGCCCAGCCAATCCAATCCTTGTCGTTGCGCAGGTGTACCAGGGCCGCCAAGCCAGGCTCCAGGGCCAGCAGCTTGGGCACGCGCTCGGGATACAGCAGGCTGAAGTACATAGCGATGTCGGCGCCGAAGCTGTGGCCCACTAGGATGGGGCGCTCGATCCCCATTTCGTCCAGGAAGCAGCGCAGATCCTCAGCCATATCGGCGGCGGTATAGCCCGTGTCCGTGACGTCGCTATAGCCGTGGCCGCGGAGATCGTAAGTGGTGACCCGGTACTCGCGCCGTAGGATCGGCGCCATGTAAAGGTGCCACACGGCCAGATTGCCGAGAAAGCCGTGCAGCATGACAATATCGGGGCCCGTGCCGACGGTAATGTAGTGCAAGTTCACTCCGTTAGCTTTTATCTTCGGCATCTCAAAAAGGACAGCTCCCCTACTCGATGTAACCCAGTTCGCGCAGTCGCTCTAAGACTGTCTCCTCATCCTCCAATTCCGCCGGCACGGGGGCGCTCTCCGCCGGGCTTCCCGGTCCCCTGGTCCCGGCGGCCGCTTTGCGTACGGGATTCTCTTTCAAAACGCCGTCGCGATAGACCTCCACCGGCACGCGCCCCTGCAACTCTTCGGGAAGGGGCAGACCCAGACTATAAAGTACCGTAGGCGCGATATCCAGGATGGACAACTCATCGGCTACGAATCCGCTCCGGATGGCTGGACCGCGCGCTCCGAAGACTCCCACGGGCCGGTGCGAGCCGGAGACCGCCGGACGCTGAGACACGGTTTCTTTCGATGGCAAAATAGAAACCAAGCCGCCATCGCTCAGAATCAGCGTTAGATCCGGCGCCGCATCGTGGTGCGGCCCCTGGAAGACTTCATCGCGCGTGAAGACTTCGCTCACCAGCGGCTCGCCGGTGCGCAGGCTGGGAATCGTGCGCAGTTCGGCGGCTAGCTTCTTTAGGAACGCGGGGTATTCGGCGGCCGGAACACCGGGCGAAGTTCCGTCGCTCACCACGACATAAATGCCGTTGCTGGTGGGAGTGGTCGCGAAGGCTTTGGTCTTGTTCCAATCCATCAGCCAGGTATGTTTGGCCACCTGCCCTACGCCCAAAAGTGCCCCCTGGGTGTCGTGGGATTCCCCTGCTTCGGACCAAGCCAGGTACCCGTGCTGTTCCAGCCACGTGTTGATGTGCAGCACGTCATAGGTGGGGCCGAAGCCGTGGTCGGAGGCGATCAGCACGGTGGCTTCCGGTCCAGCCAGCTCGCACATCTGTTTCAGCAGATTATCCACACAGCGGAAATAATTGAGGCACAGCTCGCGAATGTGGAACTCCCAATCTTCGGTGAGCGGCCGGTCGTCCTCGGGGCGGAGGAAGCGCCAGCCCAGGTGCTGCAGCTTATCGACGCCGTCGAACAGCACGGCAGTCAACTCCGAGGGATCCTCCTCGGTGAGGTGCCGCAGGACCTGGAACAGGTTCTGCTCGCGGCGGGCGTGCAGCTCGATCCAGGGTCCCAACTCTGCGTGGTCGGAAATGCCTTCGGTGGCCTTTTCCTCCAGCTTGATATCCATGGCCAGCTCGCGCTGGTTGAAGCCGGGAATGGCTTTGATCTTGTCGAACAGGCCCTCCGGCCAACATGCCAGCCGCAACTGCTTCCACGGCACCCAGCCCGGCACGACATATCCGGAGATGTGCGGCGGCGGGAACATCGCCGGGAAATTGATGGTTGTGGTACGCAGGCCGCCGGCGGAGGCCAGCGACCAGATGGTTTCGCACTGTACGTCGTTGGAGTTGAAAAAGCGGATGTGCCGGCTGACGGGCGAATCCATACGGAAGAAATCGAACACGCCGTGCTGTCCGGGCGTCCGTCCGGTCATCAGAGAGGTCCACGCCGGAGGCGTCAGCGGGGGCACGATGGTGCGCAGTCCAGCGCGCGCGCCCTCCGCGAAGAACGACTTCAGGAAGGGCATGACGCCCTGGTCCATGAGCGGATCGAGGACGGAGAAAGTGGCGCCGTCCAGGCCGATGAGCAGCGTGCGGATACTCATTGCACGCGCCTCGTGGCGCTGCCGGCTCCAGCCGGGCCGCTCAGGTGGGTATCCACGAAATCGGCTAATTCGTCGATCGACAGATCGCGCTGTTGCTGGCCGATCTCCGCCAGCAATTCCGCGAAAGGCATCGGGGTTTGGTAATGTTCCTGGATGGCGGTGCACAGAACGACGGCGTCGAGCGATTCAAATCCCAGCTCGGTAAACAGCTTCGATTCCGCACGCACGGGATCGGGATAATCCCAATCCGCGGTCAACTCGCCCATTTTTTGCAGCAGGTAATCCAGTATTTCCTGCCGGCTTGGCCTCATTCGGACTGCTCCATTCTGATAGTGTCGATAGATAATCGCAGAAAACACGAAATTGGATTCGCGCACGGTGTAAACATTTAAGGACGCGGCTTGCATTTGGGGGTGCTCGCGGAGGGCGCCGCCGCGCAGTTCGACTTCCACGGCGCCGCTGGCTATCTCGACGCGAGTGATGTGGAAAGCCAGCAGGCCGGCGCTCAAGCCGCGCCCCAACGCCTTGCCCACGGCCTCTTTGGCGCACCACAACCGCAAGGCCCATTCCTCGCGCAGATCGCCCGGCAGCGCGGCCAGCAGGCTGCGCTCATCCAGACTGAAGGCGATGGTTTCGAAATTCTCGCGGCGGTGCGCCACGCTTTCCAGGTCGATGCCTACCCGGGCTTCGGGATCGAGCACTGCCAGCGCCACGGCGTTGCCTTGGCTGTGTGCGATGGAAATGGATGGGAGGGCGGGCAATCCTGCCCGCAGCCGGCTTTCAGCCGGCTCTCTTACTTCCGGACGGCCGTAAGGGTCCGGCACGATCTCAATTTGTTCAGGCGGCAGGCCGACCAGCGACCGCACCGCTTCTTTGGCGGCACAGCGGCCCAACAGCCATTCGCGGCGGCGTTTCTCCACTCCGCGCATCGATCTCCAGTATTCCCGTTCGCCCGGACTGAGGATCTGGTCCGCCAGTACATTCGGTTCGCACGGAAAGGCATCCAGGCGGCAGCAGACAGACCCCGGCAGCCGCGCTTGTATCGCAGACGAATCGCAAACCATGCTGCCAAAAGTATGCATAAGCCGTGGGGAACGGACCTACTGGAACGCGGTGGCTGAAATCGGGGCCCCCGCCTGCGGACGGTACTCTTTATCGTAATACTCGCGGACCCATTCGCGGTTAAGCTCCTCGCCGGAGCGCAACGTGATCTCCTGCCCGCACTTCGCGCACTTCATGCGAAAGCCCATGGAGGCCGCCATGGGGCCGCCACAGGACGCGCACTCCGCGGGCGTGTGCTGCGCCAAGTCCTGGATCATCCGCACCCAGGTGCCGACTTTTAGAAAATATTGCTGCAGGTCCTTCACGGCCACTTCGCCTTCAAAGGCCCGCGCGTCGGATTCGGGCATGCGGCACAACAGAAACCGTTTGCCCTCTTCGGTGAGATATCCGTCATTTTCCAAAATGCCGGGACCGAAAACTTCCACAGCGGTTTCCAGGATGGACTTATCGGGCAGGAAGATGTGAAATTGGGTTTCCGTCTCCATGGTGATCTCGATCAGATCGAGCGATTCGGCGCCGAGGTCGGTCAAGTGCGTATCGAGCGCGATTTGCGCGGCATCGATGCGCAAGCTTTTCGCCACGATCTGAGCGAATTTCTCGAATACCTCCGAGTCTGTCATCTTGGGCATTTTTGCAATCTCCTTCGAAACAGGCGCTCTATCCGGCCCAGGCGCGCACCGCCAACACGGCGTTTTGCCCGCCGAAGGCGAACGCGTTGGCTAAAGCGGCGCGCACCGTGGCGGCCCGGCTCTGGTTGGGAACATAGTCCAGATCGCACTGCGGATCCGGCGACCGAAGATGCATAGTGGGCGGAACTTGGCCCTCGGCGATGGCCTTGACCGCGCAAATTACGTTCGAGACGCCCGCCGCGGAAATGGTATGGCCGATTTGGCCTTTGTTCGAAGACACCATCAACCGCTTGGCGTGCGCGCCAAATACGCGTTTGATCGCGGTGGTCTCGATGGGGTCGTTCTTGGGGGTGGAAGTACCATGAGCGGCGATGTAGTCCACATCCTCGGGTGCCAGGGAGGCCTGCCGCAAAGCGATGGAAATGGCCTGCGCTTCGGCGCTGCCGTCCGGCGATGGGTCGGTCAGTGTGTGGGCATTCAGGCTGGAGCCGTAGCCTGCGAGTTCCGCGTAGATACGCGCGCCGCGGGCCTGCGCGCTCTCCAAAGTTTCCAGGATCACGGCGCCGCCGCCTTCGCCCATCACGAAGCCGTCGCGCTGCCGGTCGAAGGGACGGGAGGCCAACTCCGGGTCGGCGTTGCGGCTCAAGGCCCCCAACAGGCTGAACGCCAGGATGGGCAGCGGACTCACCAAGGCTGCCGCGCCGCCAGCCAGCATGGCTCTCACCTTACCCAAGCGCACCAGCCGGAAGGCTTCACCGATGGCGTGCGAACTGGCCGCGCAGGCGGTGTCCATGACGAACGCCGGTCCGGCGAGCTTCAACAGCTTGGCGGGCACGCTGGCAAGCATGTCCCCCAGCCGGCGGTAGAAGCTATTGTCCGGCTGCCTGCCTTCGCGGGCGAAGCGCGCCATATCCAGCGCCGGGCTGTCGGCCTTGCGGAGCTGGAAATAGTGCTTCATGAGAGACATATCCAGGTAATTGACGCTGGTGCCTACCGCAATTCCGATCTCTGCGGGGGCCAGGCTCTGTGACCTCCCTGGGGACTCGTCCCTGGCGGGGGCCAGTTGCGCGTCCACCAGAGCTTCCCGCGCCACCGGAAGAAACAGCCGCACGCCACGGCGGCACCAAGCCGCTGGGATCGACTCCGAGCCGGTTTCCCGCGGCACGTGTTTCACCTCGGCCACTACTTTGGTGTGGTACTCCGATGGATCCCAAAAGCTGAGTGGCGCGATGCCGCTATCGCCCGCCACGAGGCGCTGCCAGCAGGTGCGCAGATCCGGGCCGAGCGACGTGCTCATGCCCATTCCGGTGATGACCACTCTGTGCATAAGCGTTTCAGCTTTCAGCGTTCAGCAGCTCAGCCTTGCGGCCGGGCGGGGAAGACAGACCGGAGACCTGTCCTGCGGCTAGCCGGCGGCGAGCAGTTCCGCGCCTTCTTCCTTCACGATCTCAGCGGTGTCGCGCAGCAGGAATCCTTCGCCGATCAGGTATTCCATGATGCGCTCGGCGTTCTCCTGGGGGGTCGTTTTGCCCGTGTGCAGGGTGATTTCCGGATTTAGCGGCGCTTCATAGGGATCGTCCACACCGGTGAAGCCCTTAATCACACCGGCGCGGGCCTTCCCGTAAAAACCTTTCACATCCCGCTGCTCGCAGATTTCGACCGGAGTATCCACGAACGTCTCGATAAAGGCGTCGTTGCGCATCATGGCGCGCACCCGGTTACGGGTCTCGCGGTAGGGGCTTACCGCCGCGCAGATGACCGCGCCGTGATGCCGCACGATTTCCGACGCTACATAGCCGATGCGCACGATATTGGTGTCGCGGTCTTCCCGCGAAAAGCCCAGGCCCTTGGATAAATGCGTGCGTACCACGTCCCCATCCAGGATGCTCACTTGCCGGCCGTGCTCCATCAGCATGACCGTCAAAATATCGGCGATGGTGCTCTTGCCGGCGCTAGGCAAACCGGTGAACCAGACGCAGAAGCCTTGTTTGTTGCGCGCGGGATACGCCGAACTCAAGATCTCGGCGGTTTCCTTGCGCGTGAACCAGGAAGGCAGCAGGCGGCCCTTGGTCAGGTAATTGTCGCGCACCTGCGTTCCCGAAATCGAAAAGACTTTGCGGTTGGGCTGGACTTCGGTGACCTGCTCGTAGCGGTCCTCGTCGGCCAGGTAAACCATCTCTTCGTAGGGCAGGCATTTGACGCCGATCTCGCCGGCATGCTTTTTGAGCAGTTCGCGGGCGGCGGCTGGATCGTAAAAGGGCTTGCCCTTGGAGTTTTTGCCGGGACCGGCGTGGTCGCGCCCCACAATGAAATGATTGGCGCCGAAGTTCCGGCGGATGATGGCATGCCAGACGGCCTCCCGTGGACCGGCCATGCGCATAGCCAGCGGCAGCAGGCTGAGCAGCGTGGTGTGCGGGTCGTAATAATTCTCGACCAGCGCCTTGTAGATCCGCACGCGCGTGTAGTGGTCCACATCGCCGGGTTTGGTCATGCCGACCACCGGGTTGAGGAGCAGGTTCGCGCCGGATTCCTGCGCGGCGCGCTTGGTGAGTTCCTCGTGCGCGCGGTGCATGGGATTGCGCGTCTGGAAGGCCACCACATCGGAATTGCCCATATGCGACAACAGTTCCCGTACTTCAGCCGGGGTGTGCCGTAATTCCGGGAAGTCGAAGTGCTGCGGCATCTCCAGCACCTTGAGCGGTCCGCTCAGGCGGAACTTGCCCCAGGAAAGCATTTCACGATAGGTGGGGTGTTCCTCGTCGGCGCATCCCAGGCCCTTGGCGGCCTCTTCATGCGGGTCGGCTTCGAAAATCTCGTCTACGCGCATCCAGGCAACCAGGTTGTTATTGGCGTTGCGCAGGGCGATTTCCCGCCCTTCTTGAATCCCGTCCAGTTTGGCCACAGGCAGGGTGATGGGTATCGACCAGATCAACCCGTTCGCCAGCCGCATGTTGTTCAGCACGCTGTCATAATCGGCCTTGCCCATGAAGCGGTCGAGCGGGGAAAACCCGCCGAAGGCCAATAATTCCAGGTCGCACAAACTGCGCGGCGACAGTTGCAAGGTGGGTCCCTCGCCGGCGCGGCGCGCCAGATCTTCGCGCTCGGCGCCGGCCACCCGAAGATCGATCAATTCGCCGCCATACGGCGTGTTCAATTCGACTTTGTTTTTGGATTTCATGTTTCTCCGATTTTCTCTCTTCCGTTTTCGCGCGACGGACGGGGAGCGCTACACAGGCAAAACCCTTACGCTATACCGATTTGGCGATGAAGCCAACAGTTACAAGGATACCCCGCCGCATGCAACCTGGCAGGCTTACCAGTACCAGATGTTCCTGGTACTTGGCTGCCCTTGTCAATCCGGGAAATCCCTCGCCCGACAGTTTCTCAGCGAGTTCGGCCACAGCCAACTTCACTGCGGCTGTGCGTCAGGAGGCTCGATCCCTGCATGGATTCCGGTGTTTCGAATCCCGCCAAATCCAGCAAAGTGGGAGCAATATCCAGCAAATGCATACCCTCCACTTCACCCTTCACCGGCAGATTGGGAGCGGCCAGCAAAAAGCTGCCAAACTGCGCATGATTGCAATCGTCGGGGCCGGTGTCGTTCTCCTGCAAATAAAGAGAGTCGTACCCCAATCCGCCAATGGAGCGCCAATATAACGCTCCGAAATGCACGATCAGATCCGGAGGCACATTGCGCAGGTTGCGGTAAAGATCGCGCGGCTGGAACACCAGCGATCCCATCGGTTCGCCATGATCGTCGCGCAGCGCGTGAAAACGCGCCGTCATCTCCTCGATTAAATCGTCGTACCCGGATTCCGGCACGATCCCCCCGGGCTCACGGCCTTCGACATTGAAGAAAACCCGCGCGTAATAGCCACCTTCGCTCCACACCCGCGTGTGTTCCCAGTCCACCAGGGACGGTGAGAAAGGCGTGGGTTTTGTGATGGGCTCTTTCAGCACCAGCAGTCCTTCGCGCCGCAGCCATTCGTTGACGCAGAAGCCCCCCTCCAGGCGCTGCGCGCCGTGATCGGAAACCACCAGCACGTTCGTGTCGTCGTCCAGCAATTCCAGAAGGCTGCCAATCTCCTGATCCACATACGTGTAGTAGTCGCGAATGAGCGTCTCGTACGGATTCCCTGGAACGTATTGACGGTGTTGGGGATCGTGGTAATTCCAAAAACCGTGATGCACCCGGTCGACGCCTATTTCCACGAATTGAAAATAGTCCCATTCCAGGGTGACCATCAGATACCGGATCACCTCGAAGTGCTTCCGCGTCATATCGTAAATCTGGTCGCGGAGCCATTCTTTGTTGTCGGTGCGGAAACCTTTGACGTCTACAGGATACTCGCCTACCAGACGATCGATTTCCTGCCTCACGCTGGTTGGGTAGGTATAATCGTGCGTCTTCGTATCCGGGGTCATGAAGCATCCGATATTGACGCCGTTCATGCGCCGCGGGGGATAGCTGGGCGGTACGCCAACCACCGCCACGTTCTTGTGTTGTTTCCCCAGCACGTCCCAAATCGCGGTCTGCTGAATGGAACTGGAATTTACGATGGAGAGACCGTGGTAGGAATAATCCTTGCGATTGCGAAAGCCGTACACGCCCAGGGATCCCGGGTCCTGGCTGGTGGACATGCACATCCAGGCCGGCACGGTGATCGGGGGGATCACACTCTCCAGCCGGCCATAACAGCCACGCTCCATCAGCGCCCTGATATTGTTCAAACCAGGGTGATGGAATAGAATTTCAGGAGCCGCACAATCCAGCCCAATGACAAGAGTCTTCACTTGTGCCTTCTCTAAGAACCGTTAGGATGTTGTCCCGCGCCCAGGGCAAGACTTTGGAAAACCTGCTAGCTTCGCTATTGGCATCAGACCACGACAACAGCCTTGGAGTCAAGGTCTGCATGGTAGATTTAGTACTCATCCATGTTACATAAGTCTAATGGCCGGTGCTGGTTGCGGGTCCCAGGCGGGCGATTCCGGGCCACCACCCTCCTGAACATAGTGGCATCTATTTGTTTTACGATGCGGGCCGGGTTTTTCCGCGCGGGTGGCCTTACCGGCATCCGCTGTGGTAAATTCGACAACTATGCCCGAACCCCAGGCGCCCTTGTCCCGAATCGAGCGGCAGCAATTCCGCCGTATTTGTGGCAAGTTTGCCACAGGTATCACCGTGGTCACGGTGCAGGAGGCCTCCGGAGCCTTGCACGGCATGACCGCGAATTCGTTCACCTCGGTCTCGCTGACGCCGCCCCTGGTCCTGGTATGCGTGGACCGGAACGCAGTGATTCTGGAGCATTTCCGGAGCAACGCCTATTTCGGGATCAATGTTTTAGGCGCCGGCCAGCGCCAACTCTCCGATCAGTTTGCGGGCCGCGGTTACGACCGGTTCCAAGGGGTTGGCTGGTATGCGGGGCAGACCGGGGTACCGCTGCTGCCGGACGTGCTGGCCACCTTGGAATGTTCGCGGTGGGACGTGTTCACGGCCGGGGATCACGACATCGTCATTGGCGAAGTATTACACGCCAACTGTCAGGATGGCGAACCGTTGGTGTTCTACTGCAGCCAATACCGGTCCCTGGGATAAGCGCGGCAAAACCAAAGGTCAGGCGCCGCCCTTGGGGCCAAGACCCTAGAATGTGACCTCGAAAACCGTACCGTAACCCCCTCCGTCGCCGCCAACATACGTCGTGCCATAGAGGATCCCACCAGCGGTGCTGAGGATCACGCCATTGGGCCCCCCCCCGCAACCGATGTTGGTCGCGTTGTTGGAGCAGATTTCGCCGTCGCCGTTGAAAAAGGCCAGGCTGGACTTGGTCCATTTGGTGCTCGGAGCCTTCGGCGGCTGCAACGTAAAGACTATTCCGCAGCCATAGTAAGATGCCGGGAAACAGATGTCTGTCGGAGAGCCGCCCGCGAAAGCCGAGCCATAGATCGGGCTCGTGCTGGAAGGCATTGCCAGATTGCCCGAGGGATTAGCGCCGTCGCAAGCCGGGCTGCCGCCGGACACGCACGCAGCAGTGGATCCCGCGAAGCTATAAAGCAAACTCTCGGTCCAGGGGTTGCCCAAGGTGGCTGGCGGCACTAATTCGAAGACTGCACCGCAGCCTTGTTCGTAACCGCCCTGCGGACAACCCGTAGGCCTTCCGCCCAGGGTAGTCGTGCCGAACAGGGCTCCAGTCGTGGTGTTGAGTACCACATTGCCGGCCGGTGCGCCTCCGTCGCAAGGCGGCTGGCCGGTGGTACCGCAGGTGGCTGGCGGGGACGATCCGATCCCCGACGGTGCGCCCAGAAAACTCCAGAGCACCGTCTCGGTCCAGACGCCGCTGGTCTGCGCCAATTGGAACACCGTGCCCCAGTTGGCAGTCCCTCCGCTATAGGTCGTACCATATAGCGTTCCGGTCTTGCTAAACGTCAGGCTGCCCAAGGGATTGGCTCCATCGCAAGCCGGGTTGCCGGTAGTGCCGCAGCCTGAGGGCGCGCCCGCGAAGCTGTAGAGCACCGCCTCTGTATAGGTTCCGCCGGTCCCGGGCGTCAACGAAAACACCGTGCCGTTGCTCGTGGTCCCGCCGGACTCAGTGGTGCCATAAATCACCCCTTTGGGGCTGAAAATCAGACCTGCTTCGGGATTGGCTCCGTCGCAAGCCGGGCTGCCGCCAGGCACGCATCCGGAAGGTGCACCCTTAAAACTGTAGACCGTCGCTTCGGTCCACTTTCCGCCGCCCGCGGGTGTCAACGAGAAAACCGTACCATAGCCGGAAGCCCCGCCTTGTTCCGTGGTGCCGTAGATCACTCCATGCGAACTGAAGACCAGAGCCCCGCGCGGATTCGCCCCATCGGCGAGTCCGGTAAAGGAGTAAAGCTGGTGTATGGTCCAAGGATTGCCTTGGGTAGCCGGCGGTATCAGTTGGAACACCGTACCCCAGCCCGTCCCTCCGCTATATGTAGTACCGAATAGCTGGCCGCTGCTGTTGGCCACCAGGCCCGCTTCAGGAAATGCCCCTTCCGTGCCTGCCGGGAAACTGTATAGAGTAGTCAGCACAGGTGTTGCGGCGCCACAGGGCATGAGCGCAAATAGCGCGCCGATTAACACGGCCATCGGTGAGGATTTCAGCATATCTTCTGAATTCTGTGCCGATGCGCGCTCCAAAGTCAACTGTTGCGGGACTAGTATAGTACCGGCGCGCAGAGTCCTTTTGACTATTAGACAGGGACCATCCGGCCTTTGCGGACCTGAAATGGCGATTCCGGCAACAGCCGGCGCAGGAGTTTCCCGCTGCCGCTCGAGGCGATCCGTTTCCATGCGCTGCGGAGCATCCCGCACCAGTACCCTTGTGCTTTGGAAAACACCCGCGGGAGTTGGTTCGGGCGCGTGTCGTATGCTATCGTAACAAGAGTCGTTATAGGCATATGGAGCAGAAACCCCGCAAAGACGCTTCGGAGGATATAGCCGTCCCCGAATCCCCGGCCGCCCCGCCGCCGGAAGACCCCGCGCCCGCGATGCGGCCGGAAGATGAGGCCCTGGTTGCCGAGCGGCTGCGGGAATTGGGCTATATCGAATAAACTCCGCCCCCCAGGGGCGAATCGGCATTCCATGCAGGAAAAACCTAATATCATTTTGATTACCGCGGATTCCCTGCGCGCCAATCACTTGGGCTGCTATCAATATCCGCTGCCCACCAGCCCGCACATCGACAAGCTGGCGTGTGAGGGCGTGCTCTGCGAAAATATGTTCGCGCCGGGTATTCCCACCCAGCCTTCGCACACCACCATCTTCACCGGCCAGCACCCGGTCACCCATGGCGTGGTGGCGCACGGCGGCAAAGCCCGGTTGACCCGCGGATCGCCCTGGCTGCCGGAAATCCTGTACGAAGAAGGTTATACCACCTGCGCCGTAGACACCCTGTTCCGGGAACGCATCTGGTTCGGGCGCGGCTATGAGTATATACTCGACCCTAGCCTGCGCCACATGTTTTATGCCTCCGTCACCCAGGAGGAATTGAACGATCGCGCCATTCACTGGATCAAGACCGTTCCCAAGGGACCGTTCTTCATGTTCATCCATTACTGGGATGTGCATTATCCCTACACGCCCCCGGAGCGCCTGCGCGGCTTGTTTTACGACGGCCACAATCCCACCGATCCGGACAATCACGAGTTGGACGAATGGTGGCATCATCCGATCGGCGCCATGGCCCGGGACACCTGGCTGCGCACTTCCAATGGCCTGATCCGGGACCCCAAATACGTCACCGCGCTCTACGACCGCGAAATCCGTTATCTGGATGAAGGCATCGCCGCTCTCCAGGACACCCTAGAACAGCAGGGGATGGCCGAAAATACCATCATCTGGCTGGGGGCGGATCACGGCGAAAGCATGACCGATCACCGCATCTGCTACGACCACTACGGCCTCTACGATTGCACCGTGCAGGTGCCCACTATCGTGCGCTGGCCGGCCGGCAACCTGCGGGCAGGCACCCGCCTGGCGCCTTTCCGGCAATTGTCGGACGTCGCGCCCACCCTGCTCGAAGCGACCGGCAGTCTGATTCCGGAAGAGATGGAGGGCCGCAGTTTTCTGCAGCAGATGCAGGGCCAGGAAGAGCCCTCCGGATATGACCGCGTGATTGGACTGGAATCCACCTGGCAGGCAAAATATTATCTACGCAATAGCCGCTACAAATTTATCCTGGCCCGCCAGCCGGATCTGCTAGGCAACCCGGACCGGGAGTTGTACGATCTGGCGGCCGATCCGGGAGAGGACCACAACATCGCCGTGGAACAGCCGCAGTTGGCGGCCGCCATGGAGACGGAACTGGAAACCTGGCTGGCGGACAAGTTGCAGGCGCTGGGGAAGACCAAAGATCCCGTCAGGGAAGAAGGCGCCGTCGCCGAAAGCATCTGGGCAGGACATCGATCATGAACGATACGGAAAATGTGAATAAAACCGCAACCGAAGCCGATCTGAAGGCTCTCGCGGAAGCTTATCTGGACGCCTTCCATAAACGCGATCTGGAGCGCTGCGTCGACTTCTTCAGCGACGACGCCACCATCGACTTCAACATGACCGCCTACAACGGCCGCCAGGCCATTGTCGACTGGCACAAAGATCGCTTCGAGGCGGACCTGAAGATGCTCCGGTTGAATAACATCACCGTCAAAGGCGACACGGTCGTCGTGGATGGGGTGGCCACTTCTAAACGGCTGATTGCCTGGAAGGCCAAATCGATCGCCGGAAGAGTCACCATGCGCTTCGCGGACGGCAAAATCAAGAGCGGCAAGCTGTCCGCACGCATGACCAACCCGCTCAACATGCTGCGCGAAGATATGGGCACCTGGTAGCCCGGGGACGGGCCATTTTGCCCGTTGCTGCTTACGCCTTGCGCCGGCGGTACGCCAGTCTCGCCATCGTGCCCAATACCAGCAAGCCGGAGATGCCCAGCAAAGGAGTCCCTGGTTCCGGTGTAGCGGTTGGCAGGTAATTGCCGACGTCCGAGATATATCCCGCTCCGTCCGGTCCGTCCGGTGCCAGCGACCGGATGAATATATCGTCGCTGATGGTCAGCTCGGACACCGGCGAAAATGTCGTGGAGATCTGCTGGGATCCGGTGTTCGGGATCTGGATAAAGATCTCATCTGCCGAAGGACAGTTTCCTGGCCCTATGGCGACACCCACGCACAGCGTTTCCGAAACCTGGAGCGCAACCGGCGGGGTGGTGGTGACTTCCGTCATCCCGAAACTCGCCGTGTCGATGCTGGACGCTCCCGAGATCGTCGCCACCAGATAGGTGAGGGCCGAATCCATACCGGCTCCGCCGGACACGTTCCACGCCGCCGAGAGATCTAAACCGGGATTGGCCGCATTGGTTGAAGGCGTAACCGTGACGGCGCTCGCGGGAGGCCCGGGAAGCGTCGGGAAAAAAGTGTTGGTATACGCAAAATCGCTGAACTCCAAATCCCCGATTTGACAAGGACCCGTGAGCGCTACGTAGGTGGCTACGGATGCAGTAGGGCACGGAGAGATGGTTAAGCCGCCTGCGGACATAACCGGGGCAATCAAGCATGCTAAAAGCGCCCGGCCCAACAGTTTTGTAATCACGCTCGTCATGACGTTTCCTTTTGGTTTTTGCTGCTTAAATCGAGTCACGTATTCTCTAGTACTGTCTACCGAGTATAAGAAATTGGTAACAAACATTCAAGCTAATTTTCTGAAGGACTTTCTGGACGTATGGGTACTATAGTACTGGATTCAGGCAGGCAGGATGTCGTGCGGATGAGCGGGACGCGCGCCTGTTTCGGACCCAGGCGCGCATCACGCTTGCTTGCAGGGCGGGCAATTCTGCCCGCAGCCGCCTTTCCGGCGGCTCGCAGGATTCAACCGGTTATTGAATGTGAATGCGCACGGGGCTGGCGGACTGGCCATCCGCGGTCATCGCCACGTCCGCGTCGCCCATCCCGGCCAAGCTGCGCGGAACTTCCACAGTGACCTCGTCCAAACCCGGGAAATGACCGGAAGCCCCGGCATATAGCACCGGCACATTCTGTCCCGCAATCTGCACGTGAATCTCGGATGCGTCACGCACGCCGGATGCGTAGAACTGCAGCAGTACCCGGTCCAATGACGCTGCTGGATCGACCGGCGCACCCTCTAGAGGCCGCACCGATTCCGTCCCGTCCACATGGGCCGCGATTACCTGTACGCCATTGGTAAACAGCATCGCGTCGGCCTTGTCGGCAGGTGGTGTGTATACGTTGCCGGCCGCGGTGCCAATGACAGACAAAGCAGTGGACAAAACACCCTTGCACGTCCACGTTACTGTGCCGTCGGTGGTGGTCCCTCCAACGGTTTCGTTCCATACCGGAGCCGTGGTCCCGCTGGTCCCCGCAACCGTGGCTTCCTGGGTATTCCCAGCGGGATCCATGATCTCGGCGTTAACCGCATACGCCGTGGAAGCCGCCCACGCCGGAGACATCTCCGTGTAGATGAACTCCGACTTAGCCGTATCGATCGTGACTTTCGAGAAAGGCGCGATGCTCCGGGAGGTCAGCGTGCCCGACGGCAGCGACAGGTCGCCTTTGATGAATATCGTACGCCCTTCTACTGTTACATCACCTTGTAACTCCGCCGCGTCCAGGCCGGTCGGCGGCACTTGCAAAATGAAAGCTGTTTTGGCGCTGATTTGGTACGGTTGCACCAGCAGCGAAGATTTAACCTGGCCCTTCATCTCGATTGGATAATACTCGGAGTAGTCCGATCCCACTTTCGTCGGTGTCAGTGTCTCACAGGCATAGAGAGTAATACTGAACGGCTCACCTGCCAGCTTGAGAGTGTCTTGACCGCTGATCGGGTTGGGTCCAAACTCCCCCGAGGCTTGATACGCGATTATTGTACTAGAGCATGCTGCCGACAGGTTCTCCGAGGCGGCCAAGCCGCAAATTACCGCTGCCGCAATCGCAATAGACCGCATTGGCACAACCATTTGAATTCGTTCTCCTTTTGTTTCTTTTCTTGTCTTTTTTAAACGTCCCACTAAGGGTGTCTTTTCCGAGTGTAGATGGCGGCGTTTCTTGAAATCAAGCGTTTGAACCGACGACAGCCGACTAGCGGTACCAGTACGGTTGGCCGAAGGAGAGTGGGCCACGGGACCCGCTCTCCAATGCGCTGTGTCTGCTTACTGTGCGGCCAGCGACGGGCCACCCACCAGGTTGGAAGGCGCCGAAAGGTTGCCGTTCGCATCCTCCGCCCGCACGAAATACAGCAATTGCAGATTACTCGCAGGGGCAGTCTCGGTAAATGTGGTGGTGGTGACTCGTTGCACGAACGTGACGGCTCCCGGATACCCCACGGCTGTCGACGCTTGCCCGATTGCCCGCGCCGCGCCGCACAGCGGCAGAAGCACTGCGGCGTTGGTATTGCACGCTTCCGCATTGGGCCCATAGCCCGGCGGCGGCGTAGTATCGTTGGGCGACATATTGATGCGATAGACCAGGTAGTCCACCGCATTGGGGACGGCGGGCCAATCGAGCGCCACCGCCTCGGTAGCTCCCAAGGGACCCGGTGCGGAGTGCAGCGGAAACGGCTGCGTGAGCGTGGTCTGCTTAGGCAGGACCGCCGGCACCGCGCAGTTCTTATAGGTGCATTGGGTCCTCAACAGTTGCACATCCGCGCTGGTGATCTTGCCATCCTGATTCATATCCATCGGGTCATTCGGCTTCGCCTTGGAGTTCAGTCTGGCGGTCATCAGATTCACGTCCTTCTGGTCGACCACGCCATCGCGGTTGAAGTCCAGTTGGGTGTTGTCGATCATGTAGATCTGTGTTCCGCCGACCGCCGGCCGCGCCGTGCCCCAATAAAGTCCGAAAGGCGTGAATTGGAAAATTCGGCCGCCCGTATTCCAACCGTCTCCCAAGCCGATCTTGCTCACCGCCGTCCAATGGATCCCGTCCGGCGTCCGGAACAGATCGGTTCCATACTCCTGGGACCAATTCGCCGCGTTTCCATTCGCGTAAGAGGACTCGGTGCTCTCATCGTAAGTGCTCATGTACAATCCCATCCCGCCTACGCCGAATCTCCAGAAGTGTCCGGTAAATCCGTTGTCGAAGTATTGCCCGATGCCGCTGATGGGCAGGATTGCTTGACCGGGGTTGGGAGCCGTCGTGGGGCTGGTCCGCGGATTGCCTACCACTAAGTCCCAGCTATCCACCGTATCCGGCGTTCCATCGGGCTTATTCACTTGCACCTTGCCTGTCTGGTCGGGGTGGACGCGAACCATTTCGCTAGGCTGGTCGGTGCCTACATATAAGCAGCCACCCGCGCCGCCGCTGATGTTGCCCGCCGTAGCCGGGCAACCGCCGGGTGTTACGGTATCGGGAAATATCTGCATGCTCAGGCCGTAATTGGAAATCATACCGGCGTTCGCGTAGGCTCCCAGGGTAATAATGGGCGCCCACGAATAGGGGGCGCATGCGTTAGTTCCGCAGGTGCCCGTCCCATCGGTCTTCCATACGCCATACTCAGTGGCCGGTCCCGATGCGCCATAGGGGTTGCCCGTGGCGGCATACATGAAACCATTGAAACTCTGCAGAATCCAGACAGGCAGCAGTTGGCCCGTGCAGGTAGTGCCGGGTAGATCGCAACCCGCGGGCGGGCTGACATACTGGAAGTTGTTGTCGCCGCCGTTCGGATTGGCTCCGGGCAGTGTGCCGATCACCCGGCCCACACCGGAATAGTCGCCGACTTGGAAATACGTTACGCCATTCAGTTGGCCTCCCGAACGGATGCCAAAATTCTGGAACGCTTGACTGCTCCCGGGGCAACTGGGGCATGCCACGGGAGTGCCGGCCGCGGAGAGTTGGCCCAGGAAAGTGTTGGCATCCTGCGGAATGGCGGTCCAGGTCACGCCGTCGGTAGAACGTAAGAGACGGGGCGGAGGCCAATTGCCCACCTCGTGACCAGCCTCGAAGATCGCACCGGAAGTCACTGTGCCCGCGTACAAAGCGGTTACGCCGCCTGGTTCGACCACAACCGTCAGGCTCCGGATGCCCATATCGCGGGCGGTCGGCACCGTCACGCCCGCATTGTCGACCGTGGTCAGCGAGTTCGGAGACTGAAATACCCGCACCCAGGTATCGGTCTGCGGCGTGTATTGCCAGATTTCAGACTGCAACGACAGCAGATGATAATCCGGATTGCAATCGCCGATAGCCGGCGGATAAAGTCCCGGGAACCCGGATTCTATGGCCGCGTCGGCGGCAGTCACGCAATACACATCCCGGCCCGTCCCCACATACAAGTTGGACTGCCCCGATGCGTTGGTGAACCAGGCCATCGACCAGGCCTCGGTGTTGGCCGCGTCGCCGAAACCATTGGTCGCCACTCTGGTCATGCCGGGCTGCCCGTTTTGCTGGGCCTCCTGCGCCATCACCCGCGCGTAGATCATGGTGAATGAGTATTGGCCCAGGCGCAGTTGATAGTGATCTTCCAGCTCGACCCCCAGATCCATGGAATAACCGGGTGGCAGCAGCGTTTCCGGTTGGGTCACTAGCTCGTCGTTGGGGGGAGAAGTTTTTCCACCGGTGATCGACTGCAAAATGGGGCCGGTGCCGGTGTTATCGCAGGCGGTGGTGTCATGCGGATAGTTGGCGTTCGTGCAGATTGAGCCAGACACCGTATAAAAGGGAATCTGAGCGTTTTCGAAGATAGGGTCCCACTGCATGCGGAACTGTTGTACGTTCGCGGTTTCCAGGGATTGTACTCCAGGGTTCAGCAGGTTGAAAGCCTGTCCGATGGCTTGGCCGCTCGCCGAAGTGAAGAGCCAGTCGGCCAGCGCGTCCCCCTGATTGGGCGTGCCGAAATTAAACACCGCATTGGCAATGCCGATCCATTCCGGTGTAGCCAGGGCCGCCTGCAGATCCAGCCCGCCTTTGGAGTGGCAGACGAAATAGACCTTGGTCACCCCGAAGTAGGCCAGAATCCTGGGAAACATCGTTTCCAGCATGGCGGCATCGGTCTGGATCGTATAACTGCTATTGGCGTTGGTGGTGCTCATGCTCATGAAGGCCGTGCGAAACCCGGCTGCATAGGCGTAGTCGTACATGTCGTTGCCCGTTCCGGCGCCCACGCCGTTCGGCCCGCACGGAGTCGGAGAAGGCGGGCAGTTGGCAGACTCCAGCCAGTCGGCATAGCTGCCCGACAAGCCGTGCACGAATACGATGACTGGTGCGTTCGTCTGAGTCGGCGTTTCGCCCTGCGGAATGGCGCCGTAAAACAGGTTAGGCAGGAGGGTGTCAACCGTGACCGGAGGGGCGGCGCAGGGGGGAGCCCCGACGCCTCCACAGGACGTGGTTTTGGCAACGGACGCTGGATGGCTGCCCGGGTGGCCGCTTGGAGTCCCTGGAAATGCCCTCAGCCCCAGCAGAAACACCAGGGCCAAACCCAGGACCCAATACTTAGATTTATGGAAACCAACGAACGCTGACATGCAATATCCTCCAGGCAGGGCACGCGCCTTACTCCGCTACCCTTTGCAAAACAGAACCTTTGCTCTCAAATTCCGACCATCCAACATTAGCATCTCCGGCTTCGGAGTGTCCAGACTAGCGGCCGGCCACAGTACTAGACCTCTATGCACGTCGCCGCGTCTGGTCAAGCCCGCACCGCCGCGTACTTCCCGGCCAGCTCCTCCAGTAACTTCGCGGCCGTCGCCGAGCCTCCGTATTCAGCGAAGATGCCGGCGATGCGTTGCGCGTTCTGGCGGTAGGAGGGCGTGTGCAGCACCCGCTCCACGGCCTCCCGCATACGCTGCGGCGTGCAGTGCCGTGGTTGCAGGCGCAGGCCCGCGCCGCTATCCTCCACGCGGCGCGCAATCTCCGGCTTGTCCCATTCCGTGGGGACAATGATCAAGGGCACGCCCGCAGCCAAGGCGGATTTTACATTGGCCGCGCCGCCGGTGGTGATCATGACGTCCAGCAACGGCAGCAGGTCGATGTGCGACACCCACCGCACGGCGTGGATGTTGGACGCGATCGGCCCCAGATCCAGATCGGAAGGCTCGCGCTTGCCGCCGGTCAGAATCACTTCCATGGGCAGGTTGGCCAGGCCCTGCGCGGCGGCCCGCAGCACGATCGGCGCGCTCACATGCACGGTTCCCTCGGTGGCGTGCACCCAGGGTTTGTCGCGCGGCAACTGCTGCAGCCAGTCGGCCGGCGGCTCGTAATTGGGCCTGTTCCATAGGCAGCACGGGCCGCCATAGCGCACCGTAGGCGGCAGATCCTGCCGGTTGTAATCCAACTCCGGAGTATTCAGCACCAGGTGCAGGGGCACACTGCCGCTGAATTCGTTGATGGACACGGTCAATGGCGGCAGGCCGTAGTTCTGGCGGATTTCGTTGGCTTTTCGCCGGATCCCGGCGGTTAGCAAACGCTGGCCGATCCCCACGGTGCGCGCCAGCAGGCGGGTCTGCCAGTTGTGCGGCAGCGGTAAAGCCAGGCCGAAAGGCGGCGCGCCCGGCCCTGGGACCAGGCAGCAAAAATAGTCCAATGTAGCGATCGGGATGTTGTATTTTTCCCACATCACCAGGACGGGACCCAGTATGGTGCCGTCATCCACCAGCACATCCGGCTTCCAACTCGCCAAAATGGGCGCGAGATCTTCCACCTGCTGCGGGATCGTGTCCAGCAGGTAGGTCTGTAATGTCCGGGCGAACTTCAGCGCGTCGGTGACCGACCTCTCGCTGTTGGGCGCGAACATAATGTCGGACATGGCTTCCTCGTCCAACTTCTGGAACGGAAAAAAGGTAAACCCTTCGTCGGCAAATGCCTGCGCGGTTTTCGGCGCGCTATAGAAGGCCACTTCGTGCCCGCGCTCGCGCAAGGCGCGTCCGATGTTGATGCCATGAAAAAGATGCCCCGTGTAGGACCAACAAGTTAATAAGAATCTCGACATATCCCTGTTATAGGTGAAGAAACAAGTTTAGCATCGTGGGACAGGCTCGCAGCCGGGGCGCCCTCTGAGCCCGGCCTCGCAGGCCGCCCCTATGCTAATTTAAGGTGCATGCAGGAATCCCCGGAAACACTCTTGACCGCTACCACAGATCCCGCCAGTTCGCTAACTTTCGGCCAGGTACGGGAAATTGTGCAGGCGCACCATTTCGTGTTTCTATGCGGGCTGCATCGCAGCGGCACTACGCTGCTCTTCCGCATGCTTCGGGAGCATCCGGAGATGACTGGGTTTGCGAACAATAAAGTAGCCGACGAATGGACTCCGCTGGAGGATGAAGGGCAGTTCCTGCAAGGCATCTATCCACCCGCTATGTGCTACGGGGGGCCCGGCAGCTTTGCCTTCGCGCCCGAGGCGCACCTCACCGAGTCCTCCGAGTTACTGACGCCCGGGAATAAGGCCCAGTTGGCCGTCGACTGGTTTCCTTACTGGGACCTTACCAAACGGTACCTGCTCGAAAAATCCCCTCCGCACCTGCTCATGACCCGTTTCCTGCAGAGTGTTTTCCCGAATTCATCCTTCGTGATCATTATGCGGCATCCTGTGGCTGTGTCCCTGGCCACCATGAAATGGAACCCCCGGAGCCTGGACTCGCTGATCGAACACTGGCTGGTAGCTCATGAGCTATTCGAGACGGACCGGCCACATTTGCAGCGGGTCATGACCGTCGCATACGAGGCCCTCGTGGAAGAGCCGGCGGCTACGCTGAGCAAGATCCACGCGTTTTTGGGAGTGACGCCTCACCCCACTTCATTCGCGGCCACCACCGAACATAACCAGCGCTATTTCGCGCAATGGCTCGAAATGGCCGGCAGCCCGCAGTCGAGTGCGTCCGTTCAGGAGTGGAGCGCGCGCTATGAAACACGCGTGCGCGCCTTCGGGTATAGCTTGCAGGATCTGGAAATGGGCTAACTTCTCGATTCTTCTCATTCACCATTAGTGCCGGCGGATAACTGTTACCACTGTTACGGAGTCATGTCGAAAAACCCGGCAATCATCGCTTGGATCGTACTAAATCCCATATGTTTTCCTTACGACACGAACGGTACTAGTCCGTACCGTGGCTGAGGTCGTTGACACTGGTGTCGGCGCGATTCTATAATTGTGCGACATTAGTCCCAAACATGCGCGAAACCGGTGGGCGGTAACGCGCAGGTTTGTGTAGGCCGGAGGGGAAATGACATCACCATTGAAACGAGCACTGATCGGCGCAAGCGCCCTGGTTCTGGGTCTGGCTACGCCGCGGGCGCAGTCGGCTTCGCCGGGCTATGCCAATTTCGAAGCCTCGCAGACCAATCCGGTCCGGCTCTCGGCGGATGGTACTCGGTTGTTTGCGGTGAACACTGCGAATGCGTCTCTCTCCGTTTTCGATATCACCACGCCATCCGCCCCCAAATTGCTGACCGAGGTTCCAGTCGGGCTGGGACCCGTCTCGGTCAACCCGCTGTCCGACAATGTGGCTTGGGTGGTAAACCAGGTTTCCAATACCATCAGTGTGGTCGCACCGCTGAATGGCTCGTGGTCGAATGGCGGCATTGTCACGAGCACGATCTATTTGCGAGTGCCATTTTCCGTTGGGGCGGGCCAGTATGCGGGAGAGCCGATGGATGTCGTATTTGCCGGCAGTCTGGCCTATGTGAGTATTTCCCGCGCCCATCAGGTCGGGGTGATCAATACCACCAGCACACCCCCAGCGCTGGTTGGCTCGATTGAGTTGTACGGGGACAGCCCCCGTGCCATGGCGGTCAGCAAGGACGGCAAAACAGTTTATGCCGCGCTGGCTCTGGCTGGAAACGGTACCACCGAAATCCCGGATACCAGTGCGCCGGTGCAATGCGGCACGAAGGGCCAGACGGTTTTCGAGCCGTCGCAATGCGTTCCCCCCATGGTTCCGACCTTGCCGGCGCCGCCGCAGGTGGGACTCATCGTGGACGCCAGCAATCCCACCTGGAACCCTTCCCTGATCACCTATTCCATGCCCGCCAATGGCGTGGCCGCCATTGCCGTCGGCTCCAAACCTACCGTCTCCTATTACTCAAACGTGGGCGCCGTGAACCTGGGCCTCGCGGTCAACCCGGCCAACGGCGATATCTACGTAGCGAACACCTCCGCGCTCAACACCACCAATTTCGAGGACAACCTGTGCGGACACTTCGTACAGAATCAGATTACGCACATTCAAGTCTCTAACAGTACCGTCACGCCGATCGATCTGAATCCGACAGTCACCTATGGCTGCGCCACCAACACCGCCGATCTCAGCATCGCGCTGGCGCAGCCCGCCGGCATCGTCTTCGACCCCACCGGGAATTTCCTGTATGTGGCGGCCTTCGGCACGGACCGCGTCGCCCAGGTGAGCACCACTGGAAGCACTATCGGAAAGGTATTGGGCTTTGTGGACGTTTCCCTGCACCCCACCAATCCGGCTCAAGTGGACCCCGCCAACAAACGCGGTCCCCGCGGGCTGGCCCTCAATGGCGCCACATTGTACGCGCTGAACCGCATCTCCAATACCATTTCCGTAATCCCTACCGCCTACTTCAGCACCGCGGGCAACGGCGTCGCGAGCGAGATTCAGGTGGGCACCAACCCCGAGCCGGCGGCGATCCAAGCGGGACGCGGCTTTTTGTACGATGCCAAGCTCTCCGGAACCGGCACGGGCGCCTGCGCCGGCTGCCACATCGACAGTGAAATGGACCATCTGAGTTGGAACCTGGGATCCCCTACCGGCGACATGACCAGTTTCGTGCAGAACGGGCAAACTTTTCTGTATCACCCCATGAAGGGGCCCATGTTCACACAGCCTCTGCGGGGCCTGCTGAACCTGGCGCCGTACCATTGGAGGGGAGATAAGCCGGACTTCGCCGCCTTCAACGCGGCTTTCCAGGCTTTGATGGGAGGCACCCCGATCAGCGATGCGGACATGGCCAATTTCACCACTTTCATCAATAGCGTCCTGTACCTGCCCAACCCCAACCAGAACCTGGACCGCAGCCTGCCTTCCACTCCCCTGGGCATTACGCCGCAGACCACCGGAATTCCCGCCACCGGGCTCATCGATTTCACCACCATCGCCCAAACCCAGCCGGGACCGAATACGTGCAATTTCTGCCACGACGGCACTAATCTTGCCCCTGGCACGAACCTGCTGATCCGGCCCGCCGACGACACCCAAGCCGGACAGCCCATCAAGGTCCCGCAGTTACGCGCTGTTTACCAGAAGCAACTCCTCACCAGGGCTAGCTCTACCTCCATCGATGGCTTTGGCCTGGTCCATGACGGCGCCAAGAGCAACATGCTTACCTTCTTGACGGGTACGTCCTTCAACGGCTACACGCAAACTGAAAAGGACGATATAGCCGCCTATTGCCTGACCTTCGATACCGGGACGGCGCCGGCGGTGGGGTATACGCTGACGCTGACGAAAACCACCCTCGCGGGGGCCCAAACCGACTGGAATCTGCTGCAGGCGCAAGCCGGTCTCACTCCGCCCAACATCGATCTGATCGGCCGCGGCACTATCGGCGGCGTCGTGCACGGGTTGTTGTACCAGCCTACGGCCAATCCTCCTAGCTATATCAGTGATAACGGCACACTTTACACCCAGAGCGCACTGCAGCAAACGATCACGAATAATGGCGACACGATAAGCATGATGGGTGTATACCCGGGGACAGGCTCTGCTTCTACCAAGTAACTTTCTTTACCGCTGTGCGCCACGCGCAGCCCATAACAAATTGCCGGCCTCGCCCGGCTAAACAGATCGCAAGGTACGAACTATAGGGAGTAATATTGTGCAAAACCTTTCTGCAAATCTCTGGCGTAAGGTGACTGGCGCGCTAGCCCTGGCCGGACTTGTGTGGGCGGCGGCTATGAGTGCGCCATCCGCGCAGGCTCAGACTTATACGTCGATATATAGGTTCAAAGGAGGAACAGCGGACGGAGAAAATCCCGAGGCCGGCTTAATCATGGATAAGTCGGGCAACCTCTGGGGCACTACTGTCTTCGGTCCCGGTTGCCTCTCTACGGCCTGTGCTCCTTTGCCGGGCATGGTGTTCAAAATCTCCGCGACGGGCGGGGAGACCATAGTGCACAGCTTCGCGGGCGCACCTGCGGGATGCGGCACGGCCGGCAACCCGGCGTGCGACGGAGCCAGCCCTTACGGCGGCGTGGTCCTGGACCCCTCAAGCAACGCTTACGGCACCACCAACACAGGGGGCGCCTCCAACATGGGGACCGTATTCAAAGTGACCGCATCGGGAGAGAAACTGCTGCACAGCTTCGCGGGACCTCCGACGGATGGCGCATTTCCCTACTCCGGTGTAGTCTTGGATTCTTCCGGCAATCTCTACGGCGCCACCAGCGCCGGCGGCGCAGCCAACAGTGGAGCCATTTTCAAGATCGAAGCATCCGGCACGCCGACGTTGCTGTACAGCTTCAAGGGCGGCGAAGACGGCGGATTCCCCTACGGAGGGCTCATCCGCAACTCGGCCGGTGAACTGTTCGGCACCACTTCCGCCGGCGGCATCACCACCGGCAATTGTTTTCCCGCCGGCTGCGGCGTGGTGTTCGTGGTCACTCCGACCGGCACCGAACATGTGCTGTACCGCTTCACCGGATCTCCGGACGGCGCGTCCCCCTATGGAGGCCTTGTCGTAGACTCGTCCGACAACCTCTACGGCACTACCTACAATGGCGGCACCGGCCCATGTACGAACGGCTGTGGAACCATCTTTGAACTGCCCAAGGGCGGCACGGAGACCGTGCTGTACAGTTTCCAGGGATATCCGACGGACGGCGCCTTTCCCTTGGCGGGCATCGTCCGCGACTCCTCCGGCGACCTCTATGGCACGACCACCTACGGCGGAGCGTCGGACGGCGGAGGGGTCTTCGAACTGCCCGCCGCCAGCCCGGAGAAGCTGCTCTACAGCTTCACCGGAAAAACGGACGGGGCCATCCCCCGCGCGGGCCTGATCATGGACTCGTCCGGCAACCTCTATGGCACCACTTACGGCGGCGGCAACACTGGACTGGCATGCGGCGGAGAGCCCTCGGACACTTGTGGAGTAGTATTCAAACTGAAGCCCTGATGGGAGTACTAGACACCGTTGCGCATAAGTTAGAGGGTCCGATACAATACAATGATAATCATGACATTGAAAAGATATAGGTGGCCCATGCAGCAACCTGCACCGAAATGGAGGAATCGTCGCGTGTCGGCTCGCGTTCTGTCCGCTGTTGCGGTTTGTCTAGCCCTGGGCCAGTGTCTCCTGGCTCACGACCCGCACGATCCGATTGTCAACGTCGTCGCTTCCCCTAACTTCGCGCAAGATTCCACTCTTTTCGCCACCACCGACTATCTTTCGGTCAAGCTCGGCGTCTATGCGCTCCTGAAGTCGACTAATGCCGGTGTGACTTGGTCCTTCGTGGCCGGCTTGCCGAATGTGAAGGAAATGTGGACGGTAGCCTTCTCGCCGGCCTACGCCACCGATCAGACTATTTTCGTGGCCGGCTTGGGCGGTCTTTACATGACCACAAATCAGGGCTCCACTTGGACCGAGGCTTCCACTCTGAGCCTCCAGAACGTCGCCTTATCCCCGAATTTCGGCACCGATAATACGCTCTTCATCGTCACCACTAGTCAGACGGTTTACGAATCCACCAACCGGGGACAGACGTTTACGCAGCTCGGCGCCCCGCCCGGACTCACTTCGGCGCTGAACGTGATTGCCGTGTCTCCCGAATTCGACTTGGCGCCCGTTCTCGTGCTCGGATCGGCCAGCAACGGGATTTATAGATCGGGCAACGCAGGCGCAAGTTGGGTTTCGGTCACCCCCACCCAGCCCGCGCCCGCCGTGAACACGCTGACTTTCTCGCCGGGTTACACCTCGGACCACACGATCTTCGCCGCTACCTATGGCGGCGTACTGATTTCCACGAACGCCGGAGCCACCTGGACCGCATCCAATACGAACCTTACGGATCTCAGCGTCAATTCCGTCACCTTATCCCCAAACTATCTGCAGGATGGCACAATGTGGGCCGCGACGGCCGCGAACCCGCCAACCGTGGGCGGAGTATTTCAATCCACTAACCAAGGCGCCTCCTGGACGTTGGCCCCTCTGATCAATCGCGACCTGTCGGACCTGACCACATCGCATTACCATAACGTGGCTGCGGCCGCCTCGGCCAGCGGCACCACGCTGATTCTATCGACGTTTGAGGGTATGTGGACTTCGCCCAGCACCTCCATATCCTGGCAATACATCGACCTTCTGCCCACCCGGCTCATCCGGCATATATTGTTGTCGCCCAACTATGCCAACGACCAGACCCTGTTCGCCAATACCTACGGCGGCGGCAACCTGTGGTCTACCAATGGCGGAGGATCTTGGTTCTTCCAGAATACCGGCATGAAGCTTCCCTATACCGACACCGCCGCGATCTCCCCCAATTTCGCCAACGATGGAGTTGCATTCAGCTCGACTTACGCCTACCTGGAGCAAACCTCCAACCGCGGAGCTACCTGGCAGCCTATGTTCGGATGTTGCGTGGGAGATGCGACGGGCACGCTGACCAACGCCAGAGGCGTGGCTGTCTCCCCCAATTTTGCGAACGATCAAACCGTCATCATCGGGACTGACAACGATCCCGACCCGACATTACCCCAATATGTGACCTATCAGGGCAACCAGTATCCCAACCAGGGATTGTTCCTCTCGACCGATGGCGGCAACCACTGGATTCCCACCAACTTGAGCGGGCCCCCCATAGTTACGGTCGCCATCTCGCCCGCCTTCGCCGTCGACCGTACGGCGTTTGCCGGCACCGCCACTAAAGGGCTTTATAAATCCATAGACGGCGGCATGACTTGGGCCGCGGTCTCTCTGCCGAACAAATCACAACAAATCGGATTGGTGGCATTCGCAACCAACTTGGCCGTTTTTGTCGCGCCCATCACCGGGGGCCTCTTACAATCCATAGATGGCGGCGTGACCTGGAGTGTGGTTCCCCGGACCAGCAACCTGCTGATCATGGATCTGCAGTTCTCCCCGAACTACGCTGTCGACCAGACCTTCTTTGCCGCCACCCTCCAGGGCGGCGTGATGAAATCCACTAATGGTGGCGCCACCTTGATTCCGCAGAGCCTGTTTCCGGACCAGTTTGTGACGGCATTGGCGGTTTCTCCGAACTTCGCCACCGATCAGACCGTGTTCGCGGCCGCCTATCATGGCGTCTACAAGTCTCGGGACGCCGGGGTTCACTGGACCGATGCCAACGAGCCCGGGCGAATCGAGGAGTCTCGGACGGTCAACGGTGGCGGCGGCAATAGCAGCATCGGACAGCCCCCGCCCACCATTACCTACAACGGGAATTGGTCTGCTACCACAAATGCCAACGCCAGCACCAACGCCTACATGGCCACCACCACCTCTCAAAATTCGGCGGTGCTCAACTTTACCGGCACCGGCGTCCAGTGGCTGAGCATGACTGGACCGCGCCAGGGCACCGCCCAGGTTACCCTGGATGGAGTGGTCCAGACGAGCGTTAATCTTAGAACCACCGGCACGACAAATAACTACCAGCAGTTCGTCTGGGCGAAGCAGGGTTTGGCCTGCGCGCCGCATACCCTCACCATTACCACGGAAACGGGGGCCTCGGTCACCTTGGATGCTTTCGATGTCTGGATTACTTCCTGCACGGAAGCCGTTCCAAACGTGCCGCAACAGTAATGCATGCGCGGGCGGGCCGGGACTCACCGGCCTCGCCCCGCCTCCGGACCGCAATAGGTTCAGACTCGCCGCAAAGCTCACATTCTGTGTACAATTGAACGTAGTCAGGATGCTGACTACGGATGGAAACCCCCGGTTGACGGCCCTCCCGCGCGACCTTCGGCTTGGGGCTGTGTTCAAGCTCTTGTGAGAAACTTTTGCTTCTGCTTGGTTCTGATCTCGCTATTCGCCGCCAACCGTGCGGCAGCCCAATGTTCGACGTATCCGGCCGCCTACACCGGCACCTGTACGAATATGCTGGGCTACATTACCAGTTACAATGCCACCCTCAGCACCGGTTGGCACGGCGCAAGGTCGTCGACCGCTTTCGGCACCGAACTGTTGGCCGCCAACGACAACATCGGCCTCACCGGCCTGCTGGCGCCCGACGCCCTGAGTAAGGTGGAGTTGGAACTGGACGATTTGGCCAAGCTGAATGTGCAGTTCGTCACCGTGGCCGTGTCGTTCCCCATCCTTTACCAACCGTTTTACAACGACCCGCAAGACTATGAAGCGGTCCTGACCTTCTACCAGAATGTGATGGCTCAGATCCACCAGCGCGGTATGAAGGTGCTGATCGAATCGTTCGTAGTATTCCCTGCCTACGTTGCCACGCAGGGTCTGCCGAACCTCAGTCAATATTACAGCTCGCTGTCCACCGCGGAGTTCAACTCCGGGCGCGCTCAGAACGCGACTAATGTCGCGACACTGCTCCAGCCCGATTGGCTCAATCTCGGCTCTGAGCCGGATACCGAGTCCTTTCTAATCGGCCTGCCGGCTGAATATACGCCGCAGCAATGGGCCACTGAGATTTCCACCGCCGTCACTCAGATGCGCGCCGCCGGCATCCATGGCAAGCCGCTCATCGGCGCCGGTTGCGGAGCCTGGCAGATAAACGGTTCCGCGTACGTCGAGGCCCTGCTGACGACCGGCATAGACTACTACGACATGCACACCTTTTCCGTCAATATGGACTTTCTGAGTGTCGGGGAGCAGTACATCGATATAGCTGAGACCGCCGGCCTGGGCGCAGCCATTTCCGAGGTGTGGGATCACCCGCTGACCGATGCCCAACTCCAAGGGCAATCTGAATACGGTATTATCAATGCGCTGGCCGCCACCGAACCCTACAACGATTACAGCTTCTGGGCCACCCAGGATGCCCAGTTCCTTGCGGAAATCATCGAGTTGGCATATTGGAAGAATCTCTACTACGTGTCTCCCTTCGAGAGCGAGCTCTTCCTCGCCAATGTGAACTACAACGAGTACTCGTACCTAAGCGGACCCCAGCTAACCGCCCAAGAAACGGCCGAGGAGGGCGCAGCTTTGAACGCCGGCACCTTAAGCCCGCTGGGGTTATGGTATGCCGCCGCCATCAAGTCTTCCAATGCGGCCACGCTTTCCGCCGCGTGGAACAGTGGCGCGGCGCCGGTGGCGCCCGCATCCATTATCAGCATCTATGGCACAAACCTGGCCACCCAGAATACGCCGGCCACATCGCTCCCGCTGCCCACGACGTTGGCCGGGGCTAGTGTGTCCATCACCGATGCCACCGGCGTGCAAACCTCGCTGCCCTTGGTCTTCGCCGGCCCCAACCAGATCAATGCGGTAATCACAGCCAGCGTCAGTGTGGGACCGGCCGTCATCGCCATCAATACCCCCTCCGGCACGGTCGATAGCCCGGTGGCGCTAAGCCAAGTGGCGCCGGCTCTGTTCTCGACGAATGAAGGAGGCCAGGGAGTGGCTTCGGCCCAGTTCGTCACCAACGAATCGAACGGCCAGCAGATCACCGTCGATACGTACAGTTGCGCGGACGGAAACTGCACGGGCGTTCCTCTGGATGTCAGTTCCGGCGCCACCGCCTTGGTGTTGTACGGCACCGGCATTCAGAATCGCGCCTCTCTTTCCGATGTGACCGTGACCATCGGAAGCCAGACCCTGCCTGCCTTCTACGCCGGTTCCGCCGGCTATGCCGGGGAGGACCAGGTGAACGTCTTGCTGCCCCAGAGTCTGGCCGGCAGCGGGACAGTCAACGTAACAGTTTCGGTCGCCGGAATGGCTTCAAATGTCGTAACCGTGATGATTCAGTAGGACAGGCCTCCTGGCAATTTCGCCTCCTGGCCTGTCCCAAGGCGTCGCGCGCCGCCTTAACAGTACCAGTACCGTAACAATCGCCCCCGCCAAGGCGGTCCAGCCGCTTGATTGATATAATCGGTGCTGGTCAAGACGGCAATGGAAATTCCCCCCAGCTCTGGGGAGCCTTGACTTGTAACTTTACGCAGTGGCTGTTAACCTCTGAATCGCTTTACAGAATACCAAAGTTTTTTTAAAATGGGTACACCGTTTCATTGCTCGCAGAGGGACCAGAAATGAAAACTGCAACAGTGATTGTGACGTTTGTGGCATTGGCCGTTCGCGCTTGGGGGCAGTCATGTACCACGCCCACGCCGGTCTTCACTCCGAAGAACATTCCGCCTGGCGAAACGCAACCATTAGAACTTCATGGCTTTGTGCGCACACAGTTGTCGGTGTCGTCGTTCGCCATGGTCTCTAGCATCTACGGGGCCAGCGGCTACCCATGGGAGGATTGCCGGGAGCAGGTTTATACACGCATCACGGGATCGGGAACCTTTCTGGCTATCTCTGTTCCAACTAAGAGCAGCACCGATTATCTGATACGTGAAACCGGACTGAATTCCCAACAGGCTCCGTATATCATCAATACCTGGTCGATGGATAACGCGAACACGCAGCCGCCCATCACCGGCCAGCGGCCCCTGCTCGATTGGGATCATGAGGCCATCCGCCTTCCGAACGGATGGACGGCTATGTTCGGTCACGAAGAGATGCTGGTCACTAACGCGAATCAGTGCCCGACCGCGGACTTTCCCACGAACTACTGCGACGTCATGGGCGCCAAGCTCGTGGTAATGGACAACGCTGGTACCGTCGAGTGGGTCTGGGACAGTTTTGATTCGGCTCAGTTTCCATACTTCAATCGGCGCGCGGTTCTGGGGGAAACCTGCACGCCCTCACCGGACGCATGCCCGATCACCCTGGCCAAGATCGCGCAAGATTGGTTGCATGCGAACTCGATATGGTACGATCCCGTGGACGGCAACCTGGTGCTCAACCTGCGCAACCAGAACTGGACCATTAAGGTCGCCTATGAGAACGGCACAGGCGATGGACACGTCATCTGGCGGCTCGGCAAGGATGGGGATTTCACCATGATTCCCACCAGTGTTTCGGACCCCTGGGAGGATCATCCCCACGACGTGACCAGTCCGGAAACTGGCGTATACAGTATGTTCGACAACGGAGACGGACGCTACGCCAAAAATCCCAGCGCCACCAGCCGCGGTCTCGTTTATGTGATCGATGAGGCCGAGCTTGAAGTCATCGGCATACACGTGTATCCCCTCCCCATCTACTCCGGCGGAAACGGCAGCGCACAGTTGCTCACCAACGGAAACTGGATGTTCATGGCCGGTTATCCGGTGAACTCCCAGGCGCAGGTATATTCGGAGGAATTCGAGTTCGCTCCGGATACCACGACCCCATTATGGACGGAGCAATTGCCCCAGCAGTATCGGATGACCCGTTTGAGTAGCCTTTTTCAGTACTGAAGACGTGGCGCGCGCAAGTGGCCCAGATCGTCGCTCAGTTGCGCGGCGCTGGAATCAACGGCATAGCCGCTCATCGGCGCCGGCTGCGGAGCCTGGCAGCTAAACGGCTCCGATTATGTCCAGGCCCTGATGTCCACGGGCATCGATATGCACCTCTTTACCGTCATCTGGACGGCCTCAGCGTAGGGCATATCTGGATATGCCCATCGCGGCAGGCAAAGGCACGGCTAACTCGGAGACCTGGGGTCTGATCGATGCGCTCAGCAGCGTGGAACCCCTACAACGATTACAGCTTTTGGGCCACCCAGTCCGCGGAGGGCGCCGGATTGAGCATCGGCGCGATGAGCCCCCTGGGGCTCTGGTTTAAGGAGTTGCCGCGGCCCAGTTCGTCGCCAACCAACCCAACGGCCAGCAGACCGTGACCTGCATTTTCAGTTGTACTTCCTGAAGTTGCACGGGTGTTTCTCTGGATGTCAGCTCCGGTGCGACCGCCCTGGTGCTTTCGGCACCGGCATTCAAAATCGCTCCTCTCTCTCCGATGTGACCGTGACCATCGGAAGCCAGACCCTGCCCGCGTTCTACGCCGGCTCGGGGAGGACCAGGTCAACGTCTTGCTGCCGTCGAGCTTGGCCGGCAGCGGGACCGTCAATATAACGGTTTCCGTGGCCGGAATATCATCCAATACCGTAACCGTAACATTTCGCCTGTCCAGACCTGGCCTGTCCCCATATGGCATAATTGTTCTAATGTTGAATCGGGTGAATACAGGCGGCGCCTGTAGATGATCGTTTCCCAAACGCCATTGCGGATCAGCTTTGCTGGAGGCGCGACCGATTTCGCGCGTTACTACCGGGAGCACGAAGGCCTGGTGGTCAGCGCGGCGATCGATAAGTATATCTATGTGATCGTCTCGCCGCGTTTCGACGACTTGATCTACGTCAGCTATTCCAAGAAGGAAATCGTCACCAAGGTGGCCGATCTGCAGCACGAGTTGGTGCGCGAGGCGCTGGCCCGCACCGGCATTCAGGCGGCCGTCGAAATCACCATGCTGGCCGATGTGCCCTCGGAAGGCTCCGGCTTGGGGTCCTCCAGCAGCCTGGTGGTCGGCCTGTTGCATGCTTTGTATGGCTACAAGGGCGAGCTGGTGACGGCGGAACAACTCGCCCGGGAAGCCTGCGAAATCGAGATCGAGATTTGCGGCAAACCCATCGGCAAGCAGGATCAGTACATCGCGGCCTACGGGGGTATCTGCGAGTTTCGCTTCCGGAAAGACGATACCGTCGGTGTGCGACGATTCCAAAGGCGGCCCGAGTTGTTCCATAACCTCTCCAGCCAGATCATGCTTTTCTATACCGGGCGCACGCGGAAGTCGGCCACCATCCTGGAGGTCCAGGACAAGCGCACGGAGGTCAACGTGCAGCAGCTCCATTCCCTGAAAGAGCTCGCCGGGCGAGCCGCGCAAACCCTGGACCGGGGGCGGCTCTGGGAGCTGGGACGGGTCTTGCACGACGGCTGGATACTCAAGCGCGAGCTGGCCGAGGGCATCAGCAATCCCGAAATCGAAGACATGTATCAGCGCGCGCTGGCGGCCGGCGCGCTGGGTGGAAAAATCTGCGGCGCCGGAGGTGGCGGCTTCCTCCTGCTCTATTGCCACCCCGCCCACCAGCAAGCCGTACGCAAAGCTCTGGAGGATTACCGGGAACTGCCCATCGGCGTGGAACCGGACGGCAGCAAGATTATCTTTCAACAGAGGAGGGTGGGACACCAGTTGGTCGAGTGCTAGTGGGGCAGGCTCGCAGCCTGCAAGCGGCCTCGTAGGCCGCTTTTTGTCTTAACTTATGCGAATTCTAATCACAGGCGGCGCCGGCTTCATCGGCTCCCATACGGCCGAGGCGCTGCTGGCGCGCGGATACCAGGTCCGGCTGCTCGATAGCCTGGAGCCCCCCGTCCATATCGGCGGCTGGCCCACCTACCTGCCCGCCGAATTTGAACGCATCCGTGGCGACGTGCGGGATCCCGAGGCCGTGACCAAAGCCTTGGCCGGCGTGGATGTGGTCTATCACTTGGCCGCATATCAGGACTATCTGCCGGATTTCAGCCGCTTCATCAACGTCAACTCCGCCAGCACCGCCCTGATCTACGAAATCATCGTCAGCCGGAACCTGCCTGTCCGCAAGGTGATCGTAGCTTCGTCGCAAGCCGTGCTGGGCGAAGGGCTGTATCATTGCCCCAACCACGGCGAGGTTCTTCCGGACAGCCGGTCCCGCGAGCAACTCGAGGCCGCCCAATGGGACCTGCCCTGTCCGCATTGCCAGGCAGCTATGACGCCGGTCCCCTCCACCGAGCTGGTGGGTAACCCGCAGAATCCCTACGGCATATCCAAACAGTGCCAGGAGCGCATCGCCATCCATCTCGGCCGGCGCTACGGAATTCCGACCGTGGCCCTGCGCTACTCCATCGTGCAAGGGCCCCGGCAGTCTTTTCGCAACGCCTACTCCGGCGCATGCCGCGTCTTCAGCCTTTCCTGCTATCAGAAACAGCAGCCCATTGTTTACGAGGACGGACGGCAGCTCCGCGATTTCGTAAACATTCAGGATGTGGTCGCCGCCAACCTGCTGGTCCTCGACCGTCCCGAAGCCGATTATCAAGTCTTTCACGTCGGCGGTGGGACCCACTACACAGTTCTAGAATTCGCCCACATCGTAGCAGAGGCCTACGGCATGGATTTTCACCCGGTGCTGGATGGCCGCTTCCGTTTCGGAGATACGCGGCACGCCATCTCCGATATCTCCGCCATTCGCGCGCTGGGCTGGCAGCCTCAAGTTCCCGCCGCGGAGTCCGTGCGCCAGTACCGGGAATGGCTGCTCACCGAAGTCCCCGCCACCGGCATTGTAGGCGAGTCCCAGGAGCGCATGAAGAAGCTGGGAGTGATTGGATACGCATTAACTGCTGACAAATCAATAATCTAGGCTTTGTTCGTCCGCTCCAGCCCTCCTTCACCCGCTGCCCAATTCTGCCCAACAGTGCACAATTCTCTAGTATTTATGGTACTTGTGTTTTAGTACCTAACTGCCCGTCGCCCTATTTCCCACCCAACTTCGCAAATGCTAGAATCAAACGTTTGATTTAAACGCTAGTGAACGACACCAAGGAACGCATCCTCGATACCGCCGAACGCCTGTTCTCCGAACAAGGCTACGCCGCCACTTCGCTGCGCGGCATCATCGCCGCGGCGGGCGTCAATCTGGCCGCCGTCCATTATCATTTCCACTCCAAAGAGGCTCTGCTGGAAGCCGTCATCCTCCGCCGGTCCGTACCGGCGAATCGCGAGCGGTTGGCCTTGCTCAGCCGATTTGAGCAAGAAGCCGATGGAAATCCTCCTTCCCTGGAAAACGTGATTGAGGCTTTCGTCGCTCCCACCCTGCAAATGTCCCGCGATCCGCGCAACGGGGGCATGGTTTTCATGCAGCTATTGGGCCGCCTGCACGCCGAAGGCGACCTGCTGCCCCGGATTCTCACCTCTCAGTTTGGCGATGTGTTTCAGCGCTTTGGCGCCGCCCTGCGCGCGGCTCTGCCCGGCTTGCCGCAGGAAGAGTTGTTCTGGCGCCTGAACCTGGCCATCGGCGCCTTGGCCCAGACACTGCGCGGCGGATCGAAGGACCTGGAAACCATCTCGGATCTTTCCCTTTCCTTCAATTCCGAAACCGCGCTCGATCGGCTGGTCGCTTTTCTCAGCGCCGGCTTCCGCGCTCCCGTGCCAACCCATGCCAACCAGGAATCTCATGCTGCAGTTCAGGAGAGTTAATATGCGCCGCTATCTATTGACTATTTTCTTGGCCGTTCCCAGCGCCGTGTGGGCCGCCGACGCCGCGCCCCGCGAACCGCTGCGCCTCAGTTTGAAGCGCGCCGTGGAAATCGCCACTTCTCCGGAAGGCAATACCTACGTCCAGCTTTCCGATGAAAACGTCAAACAAGCCAAATCCCGATCCGAGGAAGTGCGCTCGGCGCTTCTCCCCGATATCGAAGCCCAGGCCGAAGAAACCACCGCCATGAAGAGCCTCGCCGCTCTGGGCTTGGACTTGGCCACCGATCAGGCTCTTTTGGGCGCCGAAAAGAATTTGAGCCCGGAGCTGGCCTTAATCGCAGACCCTCTGCTGAACGACATCATCAAGAATATCCCGCGCGTGGTGGGCCCCTTCAACTCCGTGGACGTGCGGGCCAGGGTCACCTGGGACGCTTTGGACCTCAGCAGCATCCGCCGCTACCAAGCGTCCCGCGCCGCCATGCGCGCCGCCGGCCACGACCGCGGCAACACGGACGATTCCGTATCGTCCACCGTGGCCAAAGCTTACTTGTCCGCCCTGCGCGCCGACGCCGGCGTGGAAGCCTATCAGGCGAACGTGGCGCTGGCCGAGGCCGTCTTGAAACAATCCGAAAACCAGAAGGACGCGGGCACCGGCACCGGCATCGAGGTGACTCGCGCGAAAGTCCAGCTTTCCAATGAAAAGCAGCACTTGCTGGCGGTGCAGAATGAACGCAGCAAAGCCTATCTGCAGTTGTTGCGAGCCATGGGATTGAGCCTGGCCACTGAGCTGGAACTCACCGACAAGCTGTCGTATTCGCCTACCGACACGATTTCCGTGGAACAGGCCCAGGCCGAGGCTCTGAAAAACCGTCCCGATATCAAGGCCCAGGCGGAACACGAAGCCGCCGCCCGCTTGAATGCCAATGCCGTTAAACTCGAACGGCTTCCCAACCTGGTCGCTTATGCGGACTACGGCACCACGGGGACCAACGGCGACATCGTCTCGCTATTGCCCACGCGGGACTATGGCGTCGCTCTGCGCGTGCCCATCTTCGACGGCGGCCGCCGGGATGCGCGGCGCGCCGAAGCCGCCTCCCAGTTCCGCCAGGAGCGCGTCCGCACCAACGACCTCCACGAGCAAATCGAACTCGACATCCGCACGGCGATCGATAGCCTGCATTCCGCCGAAGAACAACTCAAAGTAGCCGAGGAAGGCCTGACCCTCGCCGATAGCGAGCTTACGCAGGCGCGCCGCCGTTACGCGGCCGGTTTCGCCAGCAACCTCGAGATCACCGACGCCCAGACCCGCCTGGAACGGGCCCGGGATAACCGCATCGATGCGCTGTTCAGCTATAACTTAGCCCGCATCGACCTGGGGCGGGCCATGGGCAATGTCCGCCGCATGATCCAGTAGAAAAGGAGTCGTCGCAACATGAAAAAGATAATCTTCATAGTGATCGTCATCGCGGTCCTCGGGGCAGCCGGCATGCTGGCTTACCGCAGCCTCCATCCCGAAGCCAGCAACCGCGTCATAGTGTCGGGCAATATCGAACTGGCCCAGGTGGACATCGCCTTCAAGACTTCCGGCCGTTTAATCGAGCGCACCGTGAACGAGGGCGACCCCGTACAGAAAGGCATGGTCATCGCCCGCCTCGACCGCGAACAGCTCCTGCATCAGCGCGATACTGCCACCGCCGCGCTTTCCACCGCGCAGGCGCAGCTCGCCGAAAGCATGAGCGCCCTGAAATGGCAGCGCGAAACCATGTCGGCCGACATGCAGTTGCGCAATGCCGATTTGAGCGCCGCCGAGTCGCAGCTGCTGCAATTGAAAAACGGCGCGCGGCCGCAGGAGATCCAACAGTCGACCGCCGCCGTAGCCGCGGCTCAATCCCAGTACGACCAAGCCAAGAAGGACTGGGACCGCGCCCAAACACTGTACAAGAACGACGACATTTCTACTTCGCAGTACGATCAGTTCCGTGCGCGTTTTGAGAGCACCGAAGCCAATCTGAAGCAGGTAAAGCAACAGGCCGACCTGGTGCAGGCCGGGCCACGCGCGGAAACCATCGAAAGCGCCAAGGCGCAGGTGGAGCGCGCCCGCGCAAGCCTGCGGGTAGGGCAGGCCAACTCCATCGAAACCAAGCGCCGCGAGCAGGATATTGTCGCCCGCCAGGGCGATCTCGAACGCGCCCAATCCCAAATCGCCCTGATCGACTCCCAGTTGGCCGATACCATAGCCATCTCGCCCATCAACGGCGTGGTGCTGGTGAAGGCTGCCGACGTGGGCGAAGTGCTGGCCCCCGGTACCAGCGTCGTCACCGTGGGCGATATCGACCACCCTTGGCTGCGCGCTTACATTCGGGAACAGGACCTCGGGCGCATCAAGCTCGGCGACAAAGTAAAAGTGACCACCGACTCGTTCCACGACAAGGTCTACGACGGACATATTTCGTTCATCTCCTCGGATGCCGAGTTCACCCCCAAGCAGATCCAGACCGCCGAAGAGCGCGTCAAGCTGGTTTATCGCATCAAGATCGAGATCGAGAACCCGCGCCATGAGCTGAAATCCAACATGCCCGCCGACGCCGAAATCCTCACGGGGAACTGATGGAAGGGATCATTCGCACTCAGGATCTCACGCGCCGCTTTGACGCTTTGACGGCCGTGGACCACCTGAACCTGGAGATCCCCCGCGGCGAGATCTTCGGGCTGGTGGGCCCCGATGGCGCCGGCAAGACCACCACCCTGCGCATGCTGTGCGGCCTGCTGGATCCCACCGAGGGCCAGGCTTGGGTGGCCGGCCACGACGTGGTCCGCGATACTCAAGCCGTCAAAGACTCCATCGGCTACATGGCCCAGCGCTTCGGCCTCTACATCGATCTCACCGTCGACGAGAACATGGAGTTCTACGCCGACCTCTTTGGCATCCCCGCCGCCGAGCGCCAGCGCCTGCTCCCCGAGTTGCTGCGCATGACCCGCATGGAGCCTTTCCGCAAGCGCCAGGCCGGCAAGCTCTCCGGCGGCATGAAGCAGAAGCTGGGCCTCATGTGTACCCTGCTGCACCGCCCCGAAATCCTGTTCCTGGACGAACCCTCCAACGGCGTCGACCCGGTTTCGAGGCGCGATTTCTGGGCCATTCTGTATCAACTCGTCAAGGACGGTATCACCGTCCTGGTGACCACGGCCTACCTGGATGAGGCGGAGCGCTGCAACCGGGTGGGCTTGATGTACAAAGGACGGCTGATCCAGTGCGGTGCGCCGGACGCCGCCCGTCACGAAATGGCCGAGGATTGCTACCAGGTGGAGACGCCCGATCCGCGCGCCGCACGCGAAGTACTGCTCAAATCCGAAGGCGTGCTCTCGGTGGAGCCTTCCGGCCCCACCTTGCATCTGTTTCTGAGTTCCGCCCGCACTTCCCCCGAAGCGCTGCGCCTCCTGCTGGACAAGGACGGCCACGGTCCGGCGGTCTTCCAGCGCATCGTACCGTCGCTCGAAGACGTCTTCATCGCGCAGGTGCGCAAGGCGGAAAAACAATGAGTACTGCAGAGCTCGTGGGGCAGACCATCGCTTTTTGTGGTCTGCCGCTCTCAGAGCCGGGCACTGGACCAAAGCCATTGCTCTGCCGTACTCACCAGTCCCGCTTTGACGGGATTGCTCTCGACACACTTGATCACTTCATCCAGTTCACTCGCCGAACGAATCCAGTGGTCGTAGGATTCATCCTGCCAAAAAGCCTGTCCGCTGCGCCCCAGCACTCGATTGGCAATCCGGCTGGTCCGTCCCTTCAGCCAGCGCATAATGGCGGGCATCGGGATATGCGGCTCCCACACTGCGTGCACATGGTTCGGCATGATCGCCCAAGCGCACAGGTCGTAGGCGCGGCGGACGTTCGCTCCATAGTGAAGGGCGTCCTGGACCACTCGGGCGATACGCTCGTCCCGCAACCAGAACGGCCCCGAATTGGATCGATCGAGCCACTGGTCTCGAACATGAAATGGAATACGCCCAGTGTTTTCGGCCGTGAGGATCTCGGGCGTGAACGGTGTGGATCCGGCGAGGCGCCAGGTTACAAAGATAATGCTGCGATCCGGAAACCAATGCGGAAGCCGGCGCCGATAGAAAAGCATGGCAGACCACAAAAAACGATGGTCTGCCCCACGGCCAAAAATCTCACCACTCTAGTGGGGCAGACCATCGTTTTTTGTGGTCTGCCGTCAACGGAGAGACCCCTATGACGCCCGCCCTCGAAATCCGCGACCTGGTCAAGAAATTTGGCGACTTCGTGGCCGTGGACCACGTGTCCTTCCAGGTGCAAACCGGCGAGATCTTCGGCTTCCTGGGACCCAACGGCGCCGGCAAGTCCACCGTCATCCGGATGCTCTGCGGCTTGCTCACACCCACCTCCGGCTGGGGCGCCGTGGCAGGCTTCGATGTCACCAAAAATCCCGAGGAAATCCGCAGAAACATCGGATACATGTCGCAGAAGTTCTCCCTCTACGACGACCTCCAGGTGGAGGAGAATATCGATTTCTTCAGCCGGATTTACGGCGTTCCCAAGCACCTGCGCGCGGAGCGCAAAGAGTACGTGCTGCGCATGGCGGGTCTCATCGACCGGCGCACCACCCTCACGCGGTTGCTGGCCGGCGGCTGGAAACAGCGCCTGGCATTAGGTTGCGCCATCGTGCATTCCCCGCGCATCCTGTTCCTGGACGAACCCACTTCCGGCGTCGATCCCATCGCCCGCCGCAGCTTTTGGGACCTCATCTACCAGCTCGCCGAAGGCGGGCAAACCATCCTGGTCACCACCCACTACATGGATGAGGCGGAATACTGCCATCGCCTGGCGCTGATTTATCGCGGCAAGCTGATCGCTTTGGGCGTGCCCGCTGCGCTGAAACGCGACCTGCACTCGCACAAGCTCTTACAACTCGAAACCGCCGATCTGCTGGGAACCATGCGCGCCTTGGAAGGCCAGCCGGGCGTATTGGACGTGGCCGTCTTCGGCGCCGGCCTGCACGTGAATGTGGCCGATCTGGCCGCCGGCGCCGAACAGATCCGCCGCACGCTGGCCCAGCAGCACATTGAGGTCAAGAAGCTGGATCCCATCCAGCCCACCATGGAAGACGTTTTTGTCGGGCTGATCGAAGCCGAGGAGCTAAGAAACCCATGAGCCCACGCCGCATCCGCGCCATGTTCGGGAAGGAATTCCGCCATATCCTGCGCGACTCCCGCAGCCTCATCATGGCGCTGATCCTGCCCATGTTCCAAATGCTGCTGTTCGGCTATGCGCTCAATCTGGACGTGGACCGCATTCCTACGCTGATCTTCGACGGCGACCACAGCACGGACAGCCGCGCCCTCATCGAGCGCTTCCGCGGCTCCCGCTTTTTTGAAATCGAGGGATTCACCAACAGCTATGCCGATATCGAAAAAGAAATCGATAAGAGCAAGGTCCTGTTGGGCATCGTCATCCCGCGCGACTACTCCCAGCGCCTGAATGCCGGGGACAAAGCCAATGTGCAGGTGCTGCTGGATGGCAGCGATTCCAATACCGCCTCCATCGCCTTGAGCTACGTGGAGAGCCTGTTGCAAGGCTATTCCCTGCAGGTGCGCTCCAACGGGCAGGACCGCAGCGCGGGTGTGCCGATTGTATCCCCCGTGGATGCGCGCGTGCGCATCTGGTACAACAGCACGCTTGAATCCACTAACTACATCGTGCCGGGCCTGATTGCCGCCATGATGATGGTGATTGCCGCGCTGCTCACTTCGCTCACCGTGGCCCGCGAGTGGGAGATGGGCACCATGGAGCAACTGCTCTCCACTCCCGTACACGCCTCGGAAATTGTGCTGGGCAAGATGCTGGCGTTCTTTGTGATCGGCGTGGCGGATACCACCATCGCTGTGCTGGTGGGGATCTTCGTTTACGGCGTGCCGTTCCGCGGCAATGTTTTGGTGCTGGCCTTAAGCACCGCGGTCTTTCTGTCGGGCGCGTTCTTTTGGGGCATCCTGGTCTCGGCCGTGGCCCGCACACAGTTGTTCGCGTTCCAGTTGGGACTGGTCACCACCTTCCTCCCCTCTTTCCTGTTGTCTGGATTCCTTTATGCGATCGAGAACATGCCCGTGCCCATTCAAATGGTCACGTACGCGTTCCCGGCCCGTTATTTCGTCACCATCGTCAGAGGCATCTTCTTAAAAGGCATCGGCCTTTCTCTTCTGTGGGGACAATTGGCTTTTCTGGCGGTCTTTTCGATTCTGGTGTTCTGGCTGGCGGAACGCAGAATGAGGCAGAAGCTAGCATGATCGAACGCATCTTAGCCATCATCAGCAAAGAGCTGCACCAGTTGTTTCGCAACCGGCTGCGGCGCGTGTTTCTCTTCGTGCCTCCCATCTTCCAGCTCATCATCTTCGGCTACGCGGTGAACCTGGACGTGGACAACCTCCGCATGGGATGGATGGACATGGACCAGTCGCCCCAAAGCCACGACTTGCTGGCCAACTTCCAGGGGTCGGGGCGATTCCTGCTCACCGCCCTGCCGCAAAATGAAAAGGAGATCCAGGACACCCTGGACCGCGGCAAAGCGCAGGTGATTGTGCGCATCCTGCCCGGGTTTGGCCGCAGTATCCTGCTCGGCCGCCCCACCTCGGCGCAGATCCTGGTAGACGGCACCAACTCCAATACCGCATCGCTGGCTTCGGCCTATACCAGCCAATTGGTGGGCGCCTACTCCGCCAGCCTGGCCCCTGCGCAAATGCAGTCGCGCATGATGGCCCGCGCGGGCATGGGCACCATGAGCATGAAAGTGGGGCACATCACCGACAGCGCGCGCGTCTGGTTCAATCCGGACCTGCGCAGCCGCAATTATTTCGTCCCCGGCGTCATCTGCAATCTGATCATGGTAGTCACCGTGATGCTCACCGCCATGGCCATCGTCCGCGAAAAGGAAATCGGCACCATGGAACAGTTGATGGTGACCCCCATACGGCCCCTGGAACTCATGATCGGCAAGATGGTGCCGGCCGCCATCGTGGGCCTGACGGATCTCACGTTGGTGACTACCGCGGCGCTGCTGATCTTCGGCATCCCCTTTCGCGGCAACCCGCTGGTGCTGCTGCTCAGCGCGTCATTGTTCCTGTTGACCAGCCTGGGTATGGGTTTGTTTATTTCCACCATCGCCAGCACCCAGCAGCAGGCCATCATGTCGTCTTCCCTGATCGCCACCCCTACGTTCATGCTGAGCGGATTCGCCTATCCCATCCGCAACATGCCCATCGCGGTGCAGTATCTCACTTATCTGAATCCGCTGCGTTACCTGATCGAGATTGTGCGCGGAATCTTTCTGAAGGGCACCGGCATTTCCGTGCTTTGGCCACAGATGCTCACTTTATTTGTCTACGGGATGGTGGTCATGGGACTAGCCGCCACCAGTTTCCGGAAGAAACTGGACTAGCCTCGTGGGGCAGACCATCGCTTTTTGTGGTCTGCCCCAAGTGGCTGCTTAGTAGGGTTCCGGGGCGAATGGTGAAATGCCGGTCAACCGCCACGACCGGTACGCCCACCTCGGGTATTGCACTTCATAGACCACCACCCCAGCCGGGGTAATTTCATAACCCTGCGAGTAGACAGCGCCGGATCCGCTCGCGATATTGCCCGCCAGCACCCACCAGTTCCCATTGACAAGCGCTTGCACGCTACCGTAAGAGCTTGAGTAGACCGGCAGGTCATAATTGAAGGCGATATCCGCGGTGTGATTCGATTCGTCGACCGTGAGGACCTGCACCCGGCTCAATGCAGACGAGTTGCTGGCATGCCGCGTGTTGCCATTGTCGAACAACGACAATGTCAACGGATTGTCCGACACGACCTCCACATCATGTTGATGCGAAAACCATGGGCTCGGGATGCTCAGGCTGTTGGTCATGGTGAAGCCGCCGCCGTGGCCCAGGCGCCAGAGGATGTGTCCATCGCCGCTGCCGTTCTGATAGGCGATCTTGATAATGGCGTCTTGATGCCGGATGGATACCACTAGGTTGCCGTCCGCCGGATCGTAACTGATGGAATTCATGTGCAACCAGTCGTCGGCTTCCGTGGCCAGCGTAATAGGGCAATACTGGGGCGGCCCTTGGATGCATTTCTCTCCCAGGACGGCCCGTTCGCCGATCGAAAGCTCCTTCGCGCAATTGGGGCAGGTAAACGCGTTCCAGGTCCACAAAAGGTTCCCATTCGGGTCCAGGACAAGCAACTGGTCACCCATAATATCCACCTGGGGCTGGATATATCCCGTCCAGCATTCGGTGGGATATTCCGAACACGGCACTAGCTCTTCGTTGTGCGCGAGGACGGCTGTATTCCCGCTCGGAAGCTGCAGGACCTCGTGGTTGAAATCCAAGACCTGCTGTAAGCTTTGTGCGGCAAGCTGCGGGTTCACCTGGCCGAGGGTAACAGTACTGACCACGGACGCTGCCCCGGAACTGACATTCAGTGTCTGGTACGCGTAGGCTTGTTGATCTTCATAATTCGAGTACACGCCAAACATAGTCGTGGTGTTGGGAACTATCCGGGTCATCAAGAACGAACCCGGCGCTTGGTCGCAGTATTCCACCTCGGGCTGCGTGACCTGGCTCAGGGAGGAGGTTATAGTAACTCCGAATGGCGCACTCTTCGCGGCTGTCCCAAGGCCGTTCACGGCGATGCCCTGCGTGGCTGCTGCATTTTGAGCGGGCGGCACGACCAATGTTCCACGAGGAAACGAGCAGGTTTTCCCGTATGCACAAGCAGTGAGCCACAGCGCGAGTGCCGCAAATGTCTTCACCGGGAAGTCCTCCGCCGGCCGGCCAACCGGCTTCTGTTGATTCTACCCTTTTGGGCGTCATGGAACCAGTCCCACGGCAACCGCGCAGCATTGGGAAGAGATTGGATTAAAATAAAGAGAATCGTTATGTCCTTCCCCGCGCAATACCGAACCGAGCTGCTGAAAGCTATCGAATCCATCGACCTGGACAAGGTCAGTCAGGCCATCGAATGGTTCAGGGAGTCCCGCGACACCGGCCGGCACATTTTCGTTTGCGGCAATGGCGGCAGCGCCGCCACCGCTTCGCACTTCGCTTGCGACATTGTGAAGGGCTGCAGCTATAACCGCGACAAGCGGTTCCGCATCATGGCGCTAACCGATCAACTCCCCACCATCACCGCCTACTCCAACGATGTCGGCTATGACGTGATCTTCGCCGAGCAACTCAAGAATTTCGCGCAGCCGGGCGACCTGTTCATGGCCATCAGCGGCTCCGGCAATTCCCCCAACGTGTTGCTGGCCATGGATTACGCCAACTCCATCGGCTGCCGCACTATCGCTTTGACGGGCCGCGACGGCGGAAAGCTGGGACCCAAGGCGCAGTTGGACATTCGGGTCCCGGTGCAGCACATGGGACGCATCGAGGATGCCCACATGAACGTATGCCACATGATCGGGTACTACTTCATGGATTGCGAAGCGCAACCGGCGTAGGGCATTGATCACGTGGCGTTGCCGCCTTTAGCCTAGGCGCATGGAAGTAAACTTCGCCCCCGACCTGCAAGCCAAAATTGACCAACTGGTCATTGAAACCGGATGCACGCCTGACAGGCTGCTTGAGGACGCCATGGCCGGATACGTTCCGGAGCTTTCAGAAACGCGCGACATGCTCAACAGCCGTTACGACGACCTGAAAAGTGGCAGGGTGATGCCGATAGATGGGGAAGTGTTCTTTGAGGGCTTGCGTCAGCGGGAGGAAGGATAGCTCAAGCAGCCTTCGCCCAGAACGTGGCGTGAGCTCGCCTTCAGGGGCTCCCGGCGAGTATAAGGCAACTGACATCGGGTCGCTTCGGAATCTTCGCATCGAACGTTACCAAGGTCGAACCAGCCGCGTGAACGAAGGCGCACAAGTACGCGTCGGTCCAAATGTTCGGCGATGTCGCCCGGCCCAACGTGAAGGAGTGCCACAGCTCGGCAAGCTCGCTCGGCTCTGCCAGGTATTGAATTCGCCAGTCTGATCGCAGGGCGCGATAGGTTCCCATGCTTGGACTGAGCTCACGGCCTCCTCCCGCATGACGTGCCTGTTCGTCAACAGCCGCAGAAAGCCCATTTGCGTAATGCGGCAAAATGCAAGTTTGTCGTCTCCAAGATTCCGAAACCATCGGATCGCTTGCAGGGTGATGAACGTGTTGATCCGCGACCAGAGCTATCCAGAGGTTAACGTCAGCCAAGTAGTTCATCAAAGTCGAAGTTGGACAGATCCAGGGTTCCCGGCCGTTTGGAGTGGATCAAAGGCAATTCAATTTCCCCGCCGCCGGGATCGGAAGCGCTTGGCCTGAGATCGCCTTGAACCGCCTGCGCAACCGCATCGATAATCAACTGCTCCACCGTTGCACCACGCGAAGCCGCCAACGCGACGCCTTTGCGATAGAGAGCATCCGGGAGGTCGACTGTGGTTTGCATAGGTTCACCTTACTTCATTCTCCCATTTCTCCCATGGTGCTTTGACTTTTCATTGCCTTGCACACTGCCTGTTCGCTCGGAACAAAGCACAGGGAGAAGGACTTTATTTGCGCGAAATCGGACGTATAATTGACCTGCTGGGAAATCTGAAACGAAAGCCCTTGGTTAGGAGCCAGCCCATGAGATCTTCCAAAGCGGCGCGCGGATGCGTCAGGGCCCGCGGCGCCGTTGTCTTCGCGAGCCTACTGTGTTCGGTTTCTCCCTCGCTCATGGCGCAGGACCCTCCGCCGGCACTCGCGCAGCCCGGTAGCCGGAAGGCTTGGCGCGAGTCCATGGTGCGGACTCCTCTGCCCAAGGAGGGATGCTTCGAGGCTTCATATCCGGGCACCGACTGGCGGGAAGTTCCATGCACGACGCCACCGTCGTATCCCCTGCCGCGGACGCGCTTTGGGGGGAACAGCCCCGATACCGTGGGCGGAGGCGGCTCCAACGACTTCGTGGCCCAGGTTACGTCGGGCTTCATCTCCACGGCGGTGGGCTCCTTCCTGAGCGTCACGCCCGGGATTACCGAGACGGGAATAGATCCGTATACCCGTCTACCGACCGCCAACGCCTTCACGCTCCAACTCAACACGAACACCTTCACGGTGCCTACTGCGTCGAGCTGTTCCTTTAAGTCGCACAACGCCTGGCAGCAGTTCGTGTTCGACAATTACAGCATCAACACCACCAGCGGGTCCCCGCCCAAGCCGGCCCAAGCATACATACAGTACTGGCTGTTAGGCTATGGAACGCCGTGCCCCACTGGATGGACCCCATGGTTGAACAGTTGCTTTAGAAATAGTCATGAAAGCGTGCCGATTCCCGTCCAGACAGTGGCGGATTTGGCCCAACTCAGCGTGACGGGCGCGGCCGTCTCGGGCGGCTTTGATACGGTCACTTTCACGACGCCGGATGACAACCTCTACGGAATGGGCGCGGACAGTGTCTTCTGTCTGTCGCAGGCATGGCAGGCCGCCGAGTTCAACATCTTCGGCGACGACAATTCAACCGAGGCCAACTTCAGTAGCGGATCGACCATCGTCGTCAAGGTCAGCGTGAACAACGGGACCACGGACGCCCCCACCGGGGTGGAGGAAAGTTTCACGGGCGAGACGGACAACCTGACCCTGGTACCAGCCGCGCCCCTTGGCTACTGTCCTTACGGCGGGGCGTCGCCAAACATCCAGTTTATGGAGACCAATGCCGCGAGCCCGACCGCGACGTGTTTTAGCTCGGGGCTGCAGGCCTTCACCACGCTGGCCAGTTTCAATGGCACCGACGGCGCCAACCCCCAGGCGGTGCTGGTCCAGGCCACCAATGGGGACCTCTACGCGACGACCGTTCAGGGCGGCGCCAACGGCAGCTTTGATGGTACGGTTTTCAAAATCACGCCGAGCGGCACGCTGACGCCGCTTTATAGCTTCTGCTCCAAAAGTGGATGCACGGACGGCGCAAACCCCCTCGCAGGGCTGGTCCAGGCTGCCAACGGGGACTTCTACGGGACGACTTCGAATGTGTTCAGTGGCAGCGGCTCCCTGGGTACGGTCTTCAAAATCACCCCGGGCGGCACGCTGACGACGCTCTACAGCTTCTGCGCCCAAAGCGGATGCACGGACGGCGAATTCCCCTATGCGGGGCTGGTCCAAGCTACAAATGGGGACTTCTACGGGACAACGCAGGGAGGCGGGTCCAACGGCAATGGTGGGACGGTCTTCAGAATCACCCCGGGCGGCACGCTGACGACGCTCCATAGGTTCTGCGCCAAAAGTGGATGCACGGACGGCGAGGTACCTTATGCGGGACTAGTCCAGGCCACCGACGGGGACCTCTACGGGACAACGCTGGAAGGCGGGTCCAGCAGCAACGGTGGGACGGTCTTCAAAATCACTCCGAGCGGCACGCTGACGACGCTCTATAGCTTCTGCCCCCAAAGCGGGTGCATGGACGGCGAGGCACCTTATGCGGGACTAGTCCAGGCCGCCGACGGGGACCTCTACGGGACAACCTCCGATGGCGGGGCCAACGGCAATGGTGGGACGATATTCAAAATCACGACGAGCGGTACACTGACGACACTCTATAGCTTCTGCTCCCAGAGCGAATGCACGGACGGCGCAGTACCCTATGCGGGATTAGTCCAGGCCACCGATGGGGACCTCTACGGGACAACCTACGCAGGCGGCACCAACGACTATGGGACGATCTTCAGAATCACCCCGAACGGCACGCTGACGACGCTCTATAGCTTCTGCTCCAAGAACGGATGCACGGACGGCTACCAGCCCATTGGTGGGCTGGTTCAGGCCACCAATGGGAGCCTCTACGGGACGACAATAAATGGCGCTTTGCTTAGTGGTGGCACGGTCTTCAGCCTATCGGTGGGCTTGGAGCCGTTTGTGGAAACACTGCCTACCTCCGGCTCGGCTGGAGCGGCCGTCAAGATTCTGGGAACTACTCTGACTGGCACGACCAGCGTCACCTTCGACGGCACTGAGGCTGAGTTCACCGTCGTGTCGCCTTCGCTCATCACCACCACCGTTCCCGCCGGCGCGACCACCGGCACAGTGCAGGTAGTCACACCCAACGGCACCCTTTCGAGCAATGTCCCCTTCCGGGTACCATAAAAAGGCCGCGGCTCGCGACCCGCGCACATTCATTCGGCCTGCGCGCACCGCGCTTGACATGCGGATGCTTCACCCCTACTCTAAAAGCAATGGAAGTCCTTTTGCCGGAAAATCAGGAAGCTCAACTGAATGAGCTCGCCCTCAGAACCGGGCGTGGAACTGATGACCTGATCCAAGAAGCCGTAGCCCGCATGCTTGCCCATGACGCGTGGTTCAAGGAACAGGTACAGATCGGAATCGATCAGATTGCGCGCGGCGAATTCATTGAAGAGGACGAAATGGACGCCCGCGTCACGCGGATGCTTGAGTCTTGAGACGCATTCGATGGGCGCCCGCCGCCGCTGACGACCTGGAGGCGATTCGTAACTACCTCCGCGAGCATCACCCCTCGATGGCTCAGTCCACAATCCGGAGGCTCTACGATGTGGCACGCTCGCTGAAGCGCTTTCCCCACCGTGGACGCATTGGGCACAAAGAAGGCACGCGGGAGCTGATCGTGGCGCCCACGCCGTACATCATCGTATACGGCGTCGAACCGGAGATAGTGCATATTTTCAGGGTCTTTCACGCCTCCATGGATCGGCGGTAGAAACCACTCCACGGTGCTTCCCGATTTGCGCCCGCCCCACCACATCGCGGACAATTAGAAGATTACACCGGGTGCAATGAACGACAACAGATCCAACAACATCGCCGACATCGCGATCATTGGCATGGCCTGCGTACTCCCTGGCGCGCCCGATGTCCGGCGCTATTGGGAAAACATCCTGCACAAGGTGAACGCCATTTCGGACGCTCCGCCCGAGTGGGAAGCCGAGCTGTTTTACGAGGAAAATACCAAGGCCGACGACCGCACCTACTGCAAGCGCGGCGGATTTCTGGGCAAGCTGGCGCAGTTCGATCCCTTCAGCTTCGGCATCATGCCCAACGCCGTGGACGGCGGCGAGCCCGACCATTACATGGCCTTGCAGGCGTCGCAAGACGCCCTCAAGGATTGCGGGCCGCTCGACCTGGAGCCGGTCAAAGCGCGCACGGCGGTGATCATCGGCCGCGGCACTTACGTCAACCGGGGCAACGCGGCGGCCCTCCAGCAGGGCGTGATGGTCGAGAGCATCCTGCGCATCCTGAAGCAATTGCACCCTGAGCATACCGATGCGGAACTGGCTGAAATCAAGCGTCAGATCAAGGCCGGCCTGCCGCCCTTTGATTCCGACACCGCGTCCGGCCTGGTGCCCAATATCATCACCGGCCGCATCGCCAACCGCCTGGACCTGATGGGGCCTAATTACCTGATCGACGCCGCCTGCGCCAGCTCGTTGGTAGCCGTCGAAATGGCCGCGCGTGAGCTCCGCACGGGCAACTGCGATCTGGCCTTGGCCGGCGGCGTGAACAGCAACACCTCGCCGGTCCTGATGATGATCTTTTCGCAGCTTGGCGCGCTCTCGCACCGCGGCCAGTTGAGCTCCTTCGATAAAGACGCGGATGGCACGCTGCTGGGCGAAGGCGTCGGCATGGTGGTGCTGAAACGTCTGGCGGAGGCGGAGCGCGATGGTAACCATATTTATGCAGTCTTGAAGAACACCGGGATTGCGAGCGACGGCCGCGCCACGCACGTGCTCGCACCGCGCCTGGAAGGGGAAGAATTGGCGTTGCGCCGGGCCTACGAACCGGTGGAGATCGACCCGCTCACGGTGGGTCTGCTGGAAGCGCACGGCACCGGCACTCCTGTGGGCGACGTGGTGGAAGTGGAGGCGCTCCGACGCGTGTTTCCGCCGCGCCAGGCCGAGTCGCCGCGCTGTGCGCTGGGATCGGTGAAATCCATGATCAGCCATACCGTGCCGGCCGCAGGCGTGGCGGGGTTGATTAAGGCCGCGCTCGCCCTGCACCATAAAGTCCTGCCGCCCACGTTGTGCGAGAATCCCAATCCCAAGCTGCAGCTTGAGAACACCAATTTCTACATCAACACTGAAACGCGGCCCTGGATTCACGGTTCCTCCAAAACGCCGCGACGCGCTGGTGTGAATGCTTTCGGTTTCGGCGGCATCAATGCGCACGCCATCCTGGAGGAATATACCGGGCCCAACCAAGCGCCCTGGATGCAGCGCGACTGGGATAGCGAGTTATTTGTTTTCTCGGGCGACAGCCGCGCCGCAGTAGCGGAAGATGCGCAGCAGGCGCTCGAAATTCTGCGCACGGGCGGCGATGCCCTCTCGTTGAAGGACCTGGCCTGGACGCTGAACTGCAATCGCCCCATGGGTCCCATGCGCATGGCGGTGGTCGGGCTGTCGCACACGGATCTGATCGCCAAACTGGAGCGCGCCATCAAGCGCCTGGGCGACCCCAAGACCCGTAATATCAAGGAAATCGAGGGCATCTACCACTTCAAAGAGCCCCTGGGGTTGAATGGCAAGCTGGCCTTCCTGTTCCCCGGCGAAGGATCGCAATATCGCAACATGCTCGGCGACCTGTGCATCCATTTCCCGGAAGTGCGGCAGGTCTTCGACCTGATGGATCGGGCTTACGAAAATCATGCGCGCGATTATCTGCCGAGCGATGTCATCTTTCCGCCGCCGCTAGGTTCCCCCAGCCAGGAACGCTTATACAACATGGACTCCGGCGCGGAAACGGTATTCTGCGCCAACCAGGCGATGTACGCGCTGATCGAGAAGCTGGGCATAAGCGCCGACGCCATGGTGGGACACTCCACCGGCGAGCATTCCGCGCTGCTGGCCTCGCGGGTGGTCGAGGTGGCCGACGACGAAGAGCTGATCCGGCACATCCTGGGCGTCTACGAAGTCTTCGACAAGCTGAATTCCACCAGCGATATTCCCGAAGCGGTGCTGCTGGCGGTAGCCGGCGCCGATCATGCTTTCCTGGAAGAGCAGGTGGCCAAAAGCGACGGCGAACTGTATATCGCGCTCGACAACTGCATCCACCAGGTGGTCTTGTGCGGCCACGAATCCGTGATCGACCGGCTGGTTACCGTGCTGACCCCCAAAGGCGCAATCTGCCAGAAGCTGCCGTTCGCGCGCGCCTACCACACGCCCTGGTTCGAGGTGTTCAGCAAACCGCTGAAGCAGCATTTCGACCGGTTGCGCATCGGCCAAGCGCAGACGGCGCTGTATTCATGCGTGACGGCGGGCCCGTATCCGCACGACCCCGAGGAGATCCGTGCGCTCGCCGCGGTGCAATGGTCCAGCACCGTGCGCTTCCGCGAAACCATCGAAGGCATGCATCGCGACGGTGTGCGCCTCTTCCTCGAAATAGGTCCGCGCGGCAACCTGACCGGCTTCACCGACGACGTGCTGCGCTCCAAGCCGCACGCGGCGATTCCTTCGAACGTGCAGCACCGTTCTGGAATTGTGCAGCTTCACCACATGCTTGGCCAGCTCGTCGCACACGGGCTGAATCCCAAGCTGGAGCATCTTTATGCGCGGCGCGCGCCGCGGCCCGTAAGCGAGAAGATCAAACCCAAGCGCATGCTGGCGCTCGGCACCGGAATCCAACCCGCGCGTCTGCCGGCCGATTTTCACTTACCCCAGAAACCAGCGCCGCCCGGCACCGAGCGACCGGCTTCCGTAGCGGCAGCCCCCGCCGCCCCCACCGACCCACGCCAAATGGTCATGCAAGAACACCTGAGCATGATGGAGCAACTCGTCCAGACGCAGCAGCAAGTCATGGCGGCGTACCTCGCGGCGCAGCAGGGCGCATCGAACGCGGGCGGACCGGCCGGCGGACTATCCCACCGTCCATTCTTCCGCGAGGTGGTGGAGACGACGCCGGGCGTGCGCGCCGTAGCGCGCCACCGTTTCTCCGCCGGGCGGGAAATCGTCTTCCATGACCATGCCTTGGGACGCGATGTGTCCACCGAAGATCCATCGTTGCTCGGCCTGACTTTGGTGCCGCTAACTGTGACAATGGAGATGCTGGCCGAAGGCGGCGCTCTGCTGGAACCGAACAAGGTGCTGGTGGGAATGCGCGACATCCGCGCCTCGCGCTGGATCACGCTGGAGAAACCGGATTACACCATCGAAGCTACCGCCAAGCAGACCGCGCCCGGTGAAGTACACGTCGCGCTACGGGAAGCCGGCGCGGCCCATACGCTGCGTCCCATTCTGGCGGAAGCAGTCGCAGTCTTCGCCGAACGCTATCCGGATTCCGGCCCGCCACGTCCCTTCGCGCTCGAAAACGAAAAGCGGTCGGCGTGGATTCCCGAGCAACTCTATCGCACCGGCATGTTTCACGGTTCCCTGATGCAAGGGACTAAAAGCGTGGAGCGCGCCGGACGCAACGGCTGCAGCGCCACGCTGGAAGCCCTGCCGCACACGCAGCTTTTCACCGATAATCCACGGCCTGCATTTCTGTTCGATCCCGTGCTGCTGGATGCGGCCGGACAAGTGGTCGCATATTGGTTCTGGGAAGCCATCGAGAAGGGCACCGACCTGTTCCCGTACCGTGTGGGCGCGTTCCATTGTTATGCCTCGGCTCCGCCCACCGGCACACAGCTCGAATGCCGCGTAGTGCGGCGCTTCGAGAGCGACGCGGTGATCCATTCCGATATCGAAGTGCTCGACCGCGCAGGCAAGGTCTATTACCGGCTGGACAACTGGGAGACGCGCCGCTTCCCGCAGCCGCCGCGATTCCTGCGATTACGCATCGATCCGTGTGCGACATACATCTCGACGCCGTGGAAGGAGCCGCTGGCCGCTATCGCCGGAAAGCGCGGCGTGGCATGTTGCCGCGTGGAGGGTTTGCCGCAGGCGTTCCTGGAATCCTCGCACAACGTTTGGTTGAAGACGCTGGCGTACCTGGTGCTGAGCCGCCGCGAGCGAGCCGCGTGGGACAACATGCAAGCATCGCCCAAGGACCGCTATGACTGGCTGCTGGGACGCTGTGCCGCCAAAGACGCCGTGCGCATGTTGATCCACGAACGCTTCGGCGAGCAGCTCTGCGCCGCGGATGTGGAGATGGTCGGGGAAGCATCCGGCCGTCTGTCGGTGGACGGCGCGTGGAAGCAGCGGCTCGGTGTCAATCCCGTAGTCTCGCTCGCCAACTCCGGCGTCGCCGGCGCGGTGGCGGCGCTGAATGCGGCGGATCTGGCGGGTATCGATCTAGCCGCGCGCGCGGCCTAGGCAATGCCGAAGTGCGTCTCGATGGCCTGGCGGATGCGGTCGCTGGCGTGCCCATCTCCGTAAGGATTGTGGATGCGCGCCATGCGGTTATACTCCGTATCGTCGTCCAGCAGGCGCGCGGCTTCGGACACGATCCGATCGGCATCGGTGCCTACTAGTTTCACCGTGCCCGCGGCCACCGCTTCGGGCCGCTCAGTCTTTTCCCGCATCACCAGAATGGGCTTTCCGAGCGAAGGCCCTTCTTCCTGGATACCGCCTGAATCGGTGATCAGCAGGTAGGCGCGGCGCATCAGGTCCACGAAAGGGATGTAGTCCAGGGGCTCTACCAGAAACACATTCGCCAGCCGGTCCAACCTCCCGTACACCGGGTCCATGACGTGCGGATTGCGATGCACCGGATAAATCAGTTGGACGTCGTCCCGCTGGGCAAGACGAGCGAGAGCTTCGCAAATGTGCGCGAAGCCTGCGCCGAAGCTCTCCCGGCGATGGGCGGTGACTACGATCAGTTTCTTGGATGCATCCAATTGGGGCCACACACCGCCGGGCAGCCGGCCGGCCGCCAGTGCGTCACGGACATAGAGCACGGCGTCGATTCCCGAATTACCGGTCACGGAGATGCGCCGTGGATTGATGCCTTCAGCCAGCAGGTTGCTTTTCGCCGTTTCGGTGGGAGCGAAGTGCAGTGCCGCGAGCCGGGTAGTGACTACACGGTTCATCTCTTCGGGAAACGGCTGCGCCATGTCGCCGGTGCGCAGTCCGGCTTCCACATGTCCGACCGGCACGCGTTGGTAGAAGGCCGCCAAGGCGCCGGCCAACGTGGTGGTGGTATCGCCCTGCACCAGCAACATGTCCGGTTGCTCGTCCTTGATTACCGGCTCGAGGGCCGCCAGGATGCGCGCCGTAATCTGCGCGAGAGTCTGCCCGGGCTGCATCAAATTCAGGTCGTGATCCGGCGTAACTGCGAAGGCGGCCAACACCTGGTCGAGCATCGAGCGGTGCTGCGCCGTCACGCAGACACGCACGTCAAAATGCACGCGCCGCCGCAGGTTCAACAGCACCGGACAGAGCTTGATGGCCTCGGGCCGGGTGCCGAATACGACGAGGATCTTGTACCGCACTCAACTGAGGTTGGCGGTGAGGACGTGAATTCTCAATGAAAGTTGCGCGGCGCCGCCACGGTCTGCATGATTTCGTCGAAGTGTGCGGCCACCGCAGGCCACCCATAGTTCTCTTCAACAAGCTGGCGTGCGGCCCGGCCCAGTTGCGTGCGGCGCTGCGGATCGCGCAAGAGTTGCACCACCTGGCGGGCGAAATCGGCAGGGTCGTCGGCCAGTACGATGTTCTCCCCGTGAAGCACGGGCAGGCCTTCGGCGCCCATGGTGGTCGAGACCACAGCCTTTCCCATGGCCATAGCTTCGAAGATCTTGATGCGCGTTCCACTGCCGCTGCGCAAAGGGACCACGCACACCGCGGCTTTGCCGAGATACGGGCGGATATCGTCCACCGCGCCGGTCACTACCACGTTGCCCGAGGCCAGGGCTTGAATCCGACGCGGGGGGCGCCGGCCCACGGCCCAAAAGGCTGCGGCCGGAATCTCTCGCCGGACGAGCGGAAGGATTTGGCTGGTAAAGTAGACGACACCGTCCTCGTTCGGCATCCAATCCATGGTGCCCGTAAAAACGGTCGTGTCCGGCTGTTCGGGATCGGCGGAAGGCTGGAAGTATTCGGTATCCACACCGGTGGGGATCACGGAGACGCGGCTGGGCTCGACATACTGGAGAAAAAACGCGCGATCGTTCTCCGAGACGGCTACGACATGGTCCGCCAGCTCCACGTAACGGCGCTCAGCACCGGCCAGCGCGCGCGATTCCAGCCAGCAGGCGGCCTTCATCAACGGGTTGGTGGTGACTTTGTAGTGGCGCTCCCAAACCTGGGCCTCCACATTGTGAGTAAACAAGATGGTGGGCGGCGGCGTTTTCCAGTGCATGAGCGAGGCTGGCACCAGGAAGTCGCAGACGATCACATCGAAAGTGGAGGATGCCAGCAGTTCGGCGTAGCGGCGGCGCACTTCAGGGTAAAGAAACTTGTCGATGGTGACGGGCCGGCCGGCGGCCATGATGCGCGCGGAGCGGACGTACTCGCCGCGGCTGCGGCGGGGCGGGAGAGGCAAGGGGAGAGCGACGAGCTTTGAGAAAATGCCGTTGCCGCGGAGATGCTGGTCGTCGGGGTGCGCAGGGTAGAAGGTGAATAGGGTAATGTCATGGCTGCGCGCGAGTTGTTTGAGGATGTTGTAACTGCGGATCTTGCCGCCCATGTCGGGTGGAAGCAGACCTCCGGCTTTGACCCATAGGAGCTTCATATGGAGAATTCCGTGAGGCCCGCTGGGGCGGTGGAGCGGTAGATGAAATGGTCGCCGGTAAAGCTGAATTCGTGTACTGCGTCGGCTTCTTTGTATTGGTAGGCGCTGGGCGCGGTTTGAGTGAATGCGCCGGCATCGCCTGGAATCAGCAGTACCGCAAATTCCGCGGGCAAGGCGGTCTCGGTGCTGAATCGCAGGACCTTGGCGGGTTCTTTTTTGCCGTAGACTGGGGACCAGTTCCAGGGTTCGACTGACTGTGTCCAGTTGTGGCCGGTGGGCGCGAGGATGGTTAGGTCGTGCTCGTCGAGGTAGTGCCAGTGGATGGCAAGGCCGTGCGTCGCCAAGAGTGGCGACGCGGCACGCACGAGTGCGTGCGCCACAAAGTCGCGGACCAGCCAGAATTTGTTCTTGAGCCCGAAAACCCAGCGGTGGTGGATTACGGGACGGTAGCCGTTGTGATGTCCGGCGAAGAGGTCGAAGGTTTCAGAGGTATGCCAACGGTCTACGGTGGTTTCGGGTAAGCCGGTCCAGGCGAAGGGGCCTTTGGGCTGGGCTTGGTCGCGGCCGTCCACTTGAAGGGTGTTGTGGGCAGCCGTACCGCGAAAGTGATCGCGCTCGGGGCAGACGTAGCAGAAGGTGCCGGGATCGATCAGGATGGGGTGGCCATTTGTGATGAGCTGGATGCTTAGGGCGTCGGCATGGCCGTGTCCGGCGGCGAGTGCGCCGTGCGGTCCAGCGTCGATGAAGAGCTTCGAATCGGCGGAGGTCATTGTGTAGATGCCGCCTACGGAGCGTGCGGGCGAGGGGGCGAGGGGGCGAGGGGGCGATACTATGACTCGGCCTCCGTCGTCGTCTCCGAAGTTTGGTAATCGGCCGGCTTGAGACAGGATGGATAGGGCGTCGCTCATTTTTTCGATGGTGCTGTCGAATGATGATGGGATGGGTACGGCGTTGCGGGCGGCCAGGTCTCGCGCGAACTGAAAGAAATCGAGGGCATAGACGTGGTAGTAGACGGATTGCTCGAAGTGAAAGCCGTCGGGACGCACCTGCGCTTTAGCTTGTTGCAGAACGATATCCCAGCCACGGGCTTGCCAGCGCGATGCGTCCGCTATTTCCGGACACATCGTGCCGATGGCGAAGAGCGCTACGCCTTCGCCTAGCAGGTGCGTATTGGGGGAGAAGTAGGTGGATAAAAAGCGCTCGATGTACCAGCCGTGGAGATGGAGGGCGGGGATTAAGTCAGGGTGAAAATCTCCGATTAGGTGGCGTACCCAGAGCCAGGACAGCGCGCGAAAGGCGACCTCCAGCGTGCTGGCCCAGTTGATGCCGATGGGGTAGGGGTTTTCGCTTTGCCAGTGGGTCCATTGGGCCAGGATCTCGTCGCGGAAACCTGCTTGGGCCAGCGTGACGAGGTGCTGGTGGCGGTTGAGTTCCCAGATGATTTTATGATCGCCAACTTGATCGAAATCCAGGAAGGGGATTTGGCGCCAGGGAATCTTGGGCGCGCGTTTGCCGTGCACCGGATCCAGGTGCCAGTCGATGGGCGAGCCAAAGTCCAGGTCCTGATAGCCGAGCAGGTCGAACCGATGCATCCCTATCTTTTTGGCTGGATCCAGTGAATCGAGCGGGGGCAGCTCCGGGAATACAGGGGACACGGAAGACGAGATTAGGCGGCAGGTTGGGGGTTTGCTCCAGCGTTTGGAGAACGCTTGTTGGATGCGAGTGCCGATTTCGGCCGGGCTCATTTGCAGCAGGCGGGTTAGGTTCATGGGAGGGGACAGGCAAGGATGCCTGTCCTACTAGTTATAAAGATACTTCCCCAGAGCTGCAGGTTGAGGAGGCGCCAGATG
>Ga0187879_10000081_pt1 | contig 76203 bp, 71 predicted proteins | sample June2016WEW_19_1_FD_132423 | JGI IMG/M metagenome (GOLD analysis project Ga0187879, IMG submission 132423) | Peatland microbial communities from SPRUCE experiment site at the Marcell Experimental Forest, Minnesota, USA - June2016WEW_19_10 | ecosystem: Environmental > Terrestrial > Soil >... | reverse complement strand
GACTTGCGGGCGGGCGAGAGTGCCGTTGCCGGCGATGCGGCCGCCGACGCCGTTGCCCAATATTCCGGATTGCAAGACTTGTTTCCCGCGGCGAGCCGCATGCAGCGTGCCGTCGCCGACCAATTCGGCGTCTATTCCACGGACGCCGATCGGCGCCCTTGGCTCAAGCACGCGGAGGGGTCCGGCGGCTACCCGTTCGTGCGCGTCGAGGGCGATGGCGTGCATGAGATCCCGGTCGGCCCGGTGCACGCCGGCATCATCGAGCCGGGTCATTTTCGATTTTCCGTCGTCGGCGAAAAAGTCCTGAGGCTCGAGGAGCGTCTGGGATACGTGCACAAGGGCATCGAGCGTCGCTTCACCGAATTGTCGGTTTACGATGCGCACCGGCTCGCGGCGCGCGTCTCGGGCGATACGGCCGTTGGGTTTTCATGGGCCTATGCGCAAGCGCTCGAGGGCCTTTCGCAGACCGAGGTGCCCATGCGCGGCGCATGGTTGCGCGCGCTTTGCCTCGAACTCGAGCGCGCCCAGAACCATCTCGGCGATCTTGGCGCGCTCGGCAACGACGCGGGATTCGCATTCGGACTCGCGCAGTTCTCGCGTCTCAAGGAACTGCTGCTGCGCGCCTGCGAAACGGCTTTCGGACAGCGTTACTTGCTCGATGCGATCGTGCCGGGCGGCATGAACGCCGATTTGCCGGCGGCGGGCGCCGCGGCGCTGGCGCAATGCGCGCAAATGATCGGCGCCGAGACCGCGCTGCTGCGTGACATCTACGATGAACACTCGGGTCTGCGCGGGCGATTCGTCGGCGCCGGCGTCGTCACGCCCGCTCTCGCGGCGCGTCTCGGACTGATTGGACTAGCGGGCCGCGCGAGCGGCCAGGCCTACGATCTGCGCATCGACATGCCCGGCGTTCCCTACGGCGAGCTCGAACCGAGGAAATTCGGCGGCACGGCCGGCGACGTCGCGGCGCGCGTGGCGATCCGCTTCGATGAACTATTGGAGTCCTGCCGGCTCGTGCTCCGGATCATCGAGGGATTGCCGGCGGGCGCTCACCGCGTTGCCGTGCCGCCGCCGCCAGCGCACGAGCTCGGGCTGGGCCTCGTCGAGGCATGGCGCGGTCCCGTGCTGGTCGCGCTCGTCGCGGGTCCCGCCGGCAGCATACGCCGCTGTCATCCGCACGATCCGTCGTGGCAGAACTGGCCGGTGCTCGAGCACGCGATCATCGACAACATCGTGCCGGATTTTCCGTTGATCAATAAATCGTTCAATCTTTCGTATAGCGGCCACGACCTTTAAGATGCCGCAAGCGAGACCAGCATGCTGAAGACCCTGCGCCAAATCGGGCGCGTCGGGATCGTGACCGAAGCGCCGCCACCCTGCGACGACAGCTTGCGGCTGCGCGCGGAGTTGCAGGCCAATATCCTGGAAATCATGGGGCGCGCGCTGTGCATCCGCGCGGTCGACGCGGGATCCTGTAATGGCTGCGAACTCGAAATTCACGCTCTCAACAATCCGATCTACAACATCGAAGGCTTGGGTATTCGATTCGTCGCGAGTCCGCGCCACGCCGATTTGCTGCTCGTGACCGGGCCGGTCAGCGCACACATGCAAGCCGCCTTGCGGCGCACGTACCAGGCGACCCCCGATCCGAAGCTCGTCGTCGCGATCGGCGATTGCGGCTGCACCGGCGGAATCTTCGGGGAGTCCGGCGCGAGCCTCGGCCGCGTCGCGAACGTGATACCCGTCGACGTCGCGGTTTCCGGCTGCCCGCCGAGCCCGACGCGGATCTTGAGCGCGATTCTCACGGCCATTACGGTGGCCGCGCCGCGGGTTCCTTGATGCGGTAAGCGCGAACCCATGCGACGAGTCGTCATGAAACTTGCAAACAGCGCTGGCTAGTACGCCGCCGCTCCTGCGAAAATGGCGGATCTGCCCGACCAGGATTCCCGACGAACCGTATAGGGAGGATATCTTTGCCCGATTCATTGGCACGACGATTCGAACCCTTCGGTTTTCTGCGGGATCTTGCGACCCGCTGGGACGTGGTAGCGTTCGTCGTCGTGATCGGCTTGATCGCGTTCCTTGGGGGAGCGGCGCGCGGTGTGTTCATCCCGCTGGCGCAGTTGGACGCCACGCCTTTGTCGCTCGACCCGATTCACCTGCCCGAATATGCGGCCCGCACGACCTTGCGAATGCTCGCGGCGCTGGTGCTGTCCTTGCTGTTCACCTTGACTTACGCGACATGGGCCGCGAAGAGCGAGCGCGCAGGCAAGCTCCTTGTGCCGATTTTGGACATTTTGCAATCGGTGCCGATCCTGGGCTTCATCTCGATCACGGTGGTGTTTTTCATGTCGCTGGCGCCGGGGCGCGTACTCGGAGCTGAATTCGCGTCAATTTTCGCCATTTTCACGAGCCAGGCGTGGAACATGGCGTTCAGCTTCTACCAGTCGCTGCGCACGGTTCCGCACGAACTGTCCGAGGCCGCGGAGTCGTTCCGGCTTTCGCCATGGATGCGATTTTGGCAGCTCGAGGTTCCGTTCGGACTGCCCGCGCTGGTCTGGAACATGATGATGTCGATGTCCGGCGGCTGGTTCTTCGTGGTCGCCTCGGAGTCGATCAGCGTCGGACATACCACGGTTGCGCTGCCGGGGGTGGGCTCCTACATCGCGCTGGCGATCGAGCAGAAAAATCTGGTCGCGATCGCCTGGGCGATCGGCGCAATGCTGCTCGTCATCCTGCTCTACGACCAGTTGCTGTTTCGCCCCCTGGTCGCCTGGGTCGATCGGTTCCGCGTCGAGCAAGAACCGGGCGTGCGCGTGCCGCAGTCCTGGGCGCTCACGATGATGCGCCGCTCGCGCTTGATTCAGGCCGGGAAATTGGCGTTCCACGCGATCGTAATGCGTACCAGCCGCGCCGTGCCGCGCGTCGATCCGCAAAGAATCGATGCGGCGCCGGGGCCGAAGCGCAGTCTCGATTTGCTGTGGGTTTTGCTCGTCGCCGCCGCGGTCTCGTTCGGAGTGTGGCACATCGCGGCCGTGGTGATCGCAAACACGCCGTTGCGCGAGGCGCTGCACGTCTGCGGTTTGGCGTTTATCACGATGTTCCGGGTGTTTTTCTTGATCGCACTCGCGAGCTTCATTTGGGTGCCGATCGGCGTGTGGGTGGGGCTGCGGCCAAGGGCCACGCAAATCGTGCAGCCAATTGCGCAATTCATGGCGGCGTTTCCGGCCAATTTGCTGTTTCCGATCGCGATCTACGGCATCGTCACATGGAAGCTCAACCCCGATATCTGGCTCAGTCCGCTGATGATCCTCGGTACTCAGTGGTACATCTTGTTCAACGTCATTGCGGGTGCATCGTCATTTCCGGCGGAGCTGCGCTATGCGTCGGAGAATTTCGGCGTCAAAGGCTGGTTGTGGTGGCGCAAGGTGGCGCTGCCCGGCGTGCTGCCGTTCTTCGTAACCGGCGCGATCACGGCATCGGGCGGTTCTTGGAATGCCGCGATCGTCGCCGAAATCGCGACCTGGGGCAATACGACGGTCGAGGCGCGCGGCTTGGGCTCGTATATCGCCGAGGCAACGACTGCGGGCGACTTTCATCGGATCGTCTTGGGGATAGGCACCATGAGTTTGTTCGTCGTGATCGTCAATAGAATTTTTTGGCGCCCCTTGTATTACCACGCCGAGCGTAAATATCGACTGACTTGAAGGGTTCCGCTAATGAATACCACTCCACTGCTTCAATGCACCGATGTCCGCAAGGCGTTCCCGAAACCGGATGGGGGCGAATTACTCGTGCTCGAGGGAATGAATATCGAGCTCAATGCGGGCCAGATCGTCGGCTTGTTGGGTCGCTCCGGGTCCGGGAAATCGACGCTGTTGCGCCTGATCGCGGGTCTCTCGGAACCGAGTGCCGGTCGCCTCAGTTACCTCGGCCAACCGATTTACGGCCCGGCCGCCGGGATCGCGATGGTCTTTCAGAGCTTCGCGTTGTTTCCGTGGCTTAACGTGTTCGAAAACGTCGCGCTCGGACTCGAAGCCCAACGATTGCCGAAGGCGGAAATCCGCATGCGATCGCTCGCGGCGATCGATCTGATCGGTCTCGACGGATTCGAGTCGGCCTATCCGCGTGAGCTGTCGGGCGGAATGCGCCAGCGCGTGGGCTTCGCGCGCGCGCTGGTCGTGCATCCGAACATTCTGCTCATGGACGAACCGTTTTCGGCGCTCGACGTGCTGACCGCCGAGACGCTTCGAACCGACTTCCTCGATTTGTGGTCCGAAGGCCGAATGCCGATCAAGGGCGTCATTCTGGTGACCCATAACATCGAGGAAGCCGTGCTCATGTGCGACCGCATCCTGGTGTTCGGCACCAATCCCGGCCGAATTCTTTCCGAAATCAAGGTCACGTTGCCGCAGCCGCGCAACCGCCTCGATCCGAGCTTTCGCGAATTGGTCGAACGCATTTATGTGGAAATGACCGCGCGCCCGAAAGGGCCGGCCGCCGTCGGCCGGCAAGAACGATTCCCGGGACTCGGCATCGGCAGCGTGTTGCCGGCGGTATCCTCGAACCTGTTGGCCGGCTTGATCGAGGCGGTGGCGGCGGCGCCGTTCAATGGAACCGCGGATTTGCCGGAAATCGCGTCGGACTTGCAAATGGAGATCGACGTGTTGTTTCCGGTCGCCGAAACTCTGCAGATGTTGCGCTTCGCGGAACTCGAAGGCGGCGACTTGAAGCTCACCGAGGAGGGACTCGATTTCGCGCAAGCCGATCCCGACGAGCGCAAACGGATTTTTCTGCGCCATTTGCTGAACTACGTGCCGCTGGCTGCGCACATTCGGCGGGTATTGGATGAGCGCGCCTCGCATCTTGCGCGCAAGAGCCGCTTCATCGACGAATTGGAAGATTTCATGAACGAGGACGCCGCGGAACAAACGCTGCGCGCGGTCATACAGTGGGGACGTTACGCGGAGGCGTTTGCCTATAAGGACGACAATGCAGTCTTCAGTCTCGAGAATCCGACCTAGAACTATAATAAGATGAGCGCCATGATCCGGGATCTTATGCGTGCTTCGCACGTCGATATCGCGCCGCCCGCGGGCCGGGCCTAGGCTCCATGGAAACTTCGGCGGGAACGGCGCCGCAGCGCTTCGGGATGTTACGCGTCATCGCGGTCTACAAGCTCGGCAAAGTATTGATGCTGTTGGCGGCGGCTTACGGGGTTTTGCGGCTACGCGATGCCTCGTTCATCGCCCAAGTCTACTCGTGGGCGTCGACGCTGCAGTCCGGTCTCGAACGAGATGTCGTCAAGCGTGGTCTGGTTTGGTTCAGCGGCCTGAGTCCCGCACGCGTCGAAACGCTGGGCGCCGTGACGCTCGCGTATGCGGCGATCTTTGCGACCGAGGGCATCGGTTTGTGGTTGCGCAAGCGCTGGGCGGAATGGTTGACGATCATCATTACCGGCTCCCTGATCCCGTTGGAGATTTGGGAAGTCTCGATCCGCCCGACGATCGGCAAGTCGTTGGTTCTGTTAATCAATGTGGCGATCGTTTGGTATCTAATCATTCAACTGCGGTCCTCCCGCAAGGGCATCACACGGCACGTCTGAATCGTATGTGAAATGATCGTCATCTCGGCGGAATTTCCCGAACACCGCGTATTCTTGGCTCTGGTTTTACATACACCCGCTGGAGACATTATGAACAAGTCTGGAACGATGCTGACCGCCGCTTTATTGACCTTCGGCCTCGCCGCCGGCGTAATGACTGCGGATGCGCAGCAAACCGCTGCCCCCGCTGCCCCCGCTGCCGCGCCCGCCGCTGCCGCCCCCGCTGCTGCGGCACCTGCAGCCAAGACCTCGACGCCCGCCAAGAGCGGCATGAAGACCGGCAAGTCGGCCGGCAAGTCGACCGGCAAGTCGACTACCGCCAAGTCGAGCGGCAAGACAACGACTGCCAAGTCGACCGGCAAGATGACGACGAAGTCGACCGGTAAGACGACTCCTGCGGCGACCACGCCGGCTGCGACGACTCCCGCTGCGACCGCTCCTGCGACGACGACCCCCACCACGAAGTAATCAGTGGTATGAAGCCCCGGCCGTGCAAAGCGGCCGGGGCTTTTCTCTTTAGCAGTCGATGAGCCCCGATCAGATCCAGTCAGCGAATATCGCGCACCTGATCCAGGTCGCGCTCACGCCGATATTCCTGATCTCGGCGATCGGTGTCACGCTGAACGTCCTTACGAACCGCCTATCGCGGATCGTCGATCGGGCACGCGCGATGGAAGATCGCTTGAACCGCGAAACCGACGGCGGCGACGGTCATGCGGTGCATCGAAAGCTGCGGGTCTTGGCGCGCCGCGCGCGCTATATCAACGCGGCCATCACGCTGATCACGGTATCCGCGCTATTGATCTCCCTGGTCGTCGTGATGCTGTTCGTCAACGCATTCCTGCGCTGGGATCTGCCGGAACTGATCGCGATATTGTTCATCCTCTCGATGTTGTCGCTCGCGGCGGCGCTCTCGGCATTTCTGATCGAGGTACGCATCGCAACCCGCAGCTTGCGCATCGGCATCGACGCCGCGTCGCATCAACGCGAGGATTGAGAGGCGGCCGGCAATAGTCCAAGGACAAAAACAAATGAGGCCTTCGAGTTAGAATGCATCGGAAAAGTATCGCATAGGTTCGAAATCGTGCTTCGGGAGGGCGGAATGCGGCGAATTCTTCTCATGACGGCGTTTGCGGTAGCGGCCGCGACGCTGAGTTCCGGCTGGGCTTGGGCGCAGATGCCGGGCGGCGGACCGATGTCCGGCGGCAGACCGGGCAGCGCTCCGCCCGGCGAGCAAATCGACACCACTCCGCGTCCGGACAAGCCGGACGCTGCCGCGCGCAAGGCCTACAAGGAGGCCGCGAAGGCCCTCAATAAGGCCATGGAGCACGATCAGCTGGCTCTCAAGGCGTCGAATCCGGACAAGAGGGCCGACGAATTGGACAAGGCCCGCGATTCGTATTACCGGGCACTCGATTACTTCACCGAAGCCTTGAGCAACAACGCGGAAATGTCGGAGGCTTGGAATTCGGCGGGCTACGTGCACTTACGCCTCGGCGCGTACGGCGAATCGATCGACGATTACGATCATGCGCTCAAATTCAATCCGGATTTGCAGGAAGCGATCGCGCATCGTGCCGAGGCATATTTGCGGCTCGATCGGCTCGATGAGGCCGAAAGCGCCTATATGGATCTATTCAATCACGCGCGCCCGCTGGCCGATCAACTGATGCCGGCGATGCAGCGCTGGCTCGAGGAGCATCGCCAAGATCCGAAGGGGGTGCGCCCGGCGCAAATAGAGGCCTTCGATCAATGGCTCAAGGAACGCGACAAATTGGCGAATCCGGCTGCCTCTTGAGGTGCCGACGCGAAGGCTCTACGCCTGGCGCGGAGCGGATTTGAGCGCGTCGAGATCCCGCCGTAATTGCTCGACGAGATCCTCCAAGCGGGCGATGCGCCCGCTCAGGGTCCCGGCGCTCGCCGCGGGTCCGTCGAGCGACAGATCGACGGTCGCTTCGGCTTCGTCCACGGATTCGATCATGCCGCTGAACAGGTGCGCATAGCGCGACTCGCGCGTACCCGCGGCGCGCTCGAGCCGCGCAATGAAGGGTCCGTCCTCGCGCGTCATCAAGCCCTTTAATGTCGCCTCGACCTCCTGAGCATCGGCAAATTCGCACAAGCGATTCGTGCGCGAGCGCAATTCGCCGGGGGTTTGCGGTCCGCGCAGCAGCAGCACGCAGATGATGCCCAATTCCTGCTTGGAGAACTTCAGCGATCCGAACTCGGTGTTGCAGAAACGGTGTTTGTATTTCGTCACGCGGCCGCCATAACCCGCCGATTTGTCGCTGACCATGTATTTCTTCATCAGCGTATCGACGGCATGCTGGACGGCCGCCTCGGTCAGCTCGAGCACCGGGTCGCGGTTGGTCTTCTGATTGCAGGCATTGGTGAGCGCATTGAGCGACAGCGGGTATTGATCCGGCGTCGTGATCTCCTTTTCGATCAAGCAGCCGATTACGCGCGCCTCAATTGCAGAAAATTCGATATTCATGTCCACCTTCCAAGTCGCCGCCGGTTGTTTTAGGGTAGCGCCTTCACTTTCCTTAGGATGTTCGCAAATGAAAACCAAAGCCGCCGTCGCCTATGCTGCCGGCAAGCCCTTGGAGATCGTCACCGTGGACCTGGCCGGCCCGAAAGCCGGCGAGGTATTGATCGAAATCAAGGCGACCGGAGTTTGCCACACCGATGAGTTTACGCGTTCGGGAGCGGACCCCGAGGGATTGTTCCCGGCAATACTGGGGCACGAGGGAGCGGGCATCGTCGTCGAAGTGGGTTCCGGCGTCACCTCGGTGCGCAAGGGCGACCACGTCATTCCCCTCTACACACCCGAGTGCCGCCAGTGCAAATCCTGCACGTCGCGCAAAACCAATTTGTGCACGGCGATCAGGGCGACCCAAGGCAAGGGACTCATGCCCGATGGGACGAGTCGTTTTTCGATCGGCAACGATTTGGTGCACCATTATATGGGCTGCTCCACGTTCTCGAATTTTACCGTCTTGCCGGAAATCGCGGTTGCGAAAATTCGCGAGGATGCTCCATTCGACAAGGTTTGCTATATCGGTTGCGGCGTAACCACGGGCATCGGCGCGGTAATCAATACCGCCAAGGTGGAGGCCGGCGCCAATGTCGTGGTGTTCGGTTTGGGCGGCATCGGACTGAATGTGGTTCAGGGCGCGCGCCTCGTCGGCGCGAACAAAATCATCGGCGTTGATTTGAATCCCGCCCGCAAGCCGCTGGCCGAGAAATTCGGCTTGACGCATTTCGTCAATCCCAAGGAGGTCGGCGGCGATCTGGTCGCGCATTTGGTGGCGCTGACCGATGGCGGGGCCGATTACAGCTTCGAATGCGTCGGCAACGTCGACTTGATGCGCCAAGCCTTGGAATGTTGCCATCGCGGCTGGGGCGTATCGGTCATCATCGGCGTCGCCGGAGCGGGTAAGGAGATCAGCACGCGGCCGTTCCAGCTCGTGACGGGGCGCGTCTGGAAGGGCACGGCCTTCGGCGGTGCACGCGGCCGCACGGATGTGCCCAAGATCGTCGATTGGTATATGGACGGCAAAATCAACATCGACGATCTGATTACCCATCAGATGCCGCTCGAAAAGATCAACGATGCGTTCAGCCTGATGCACTCCGGCGAGTCGATCCGCAGCGTCGTGCGTTACTGATGAGCATTTTGCAGTTGATTTCCGAGCACGCTTGCTACGGCGGCGTTCAGCGATTCTATGAGCACGAATCGAGCGAGACGCGCGGGCCGATGAAGTTTGGCGCATATCTTCCGCCGCAAGCGCAGGAACGCAAGGTACCGGTGCTGTACTTTCTCTCCGGATTGACCTGCACCGAAGAGACCTTTCCGATCAAATCGCATGCGCAATTCGTCGCGTCGCAATTGGGACTCATGCTGATTTCGCCCGATACGAGTCCGCGCCATCCGCGCCTGCCCGGCGATGCCGACAGCTGGGACTTTGGATACTCCGCCGGGTTTTACGTCGATGCGACCGTCGCGCCTTGGAAAGAGCATTACCGAATGTACAGCTACGTGAGCGGTGAATTGCCTGCGCTCGTCACGGCGAATCTGCCGGCCGCGCCGGCTGCCAGCGGCATATTCGGCCATTCCATGGGGGGGCACGGCGCGCTGACCTGCGCATTGCGCAACCCACGGCAATATAAATCGGTCTCGGCGTTCGCGCCGATTGCGGCACCCATGCGCTGTCCTTGGGGCAGGGGCGCCTTCGCGCGCTATCTCGGCGCCGACGTGGAAACCTGGCGGCGGTACGATGCCAGCGAGCTCGTCGCGAACAATCGCTTCCCCGGGACCATCCTCATCGATCAAGGCACCGCGGATAAGTATCTCGCCGAGCAATTGATGCCGGAGCGGTTTTCCGCGGCCGCCGCGGGATCGGGTCAGCCGATCGAATTGCGGATGCAGCCGGGATACGATCACGGCTATTACTTCATTCAGAGTTTCATGGCCGATCATCTGCGCCATCACGCCGCACGGTTGACCGGCGCGGCTTGACGCGCGCGAGCCGATCAACGCGAGTTGATCATGGGCTCCGAAGTGATGTGGCCGTCGAAGTCGGTCCAGACGTGCTTGGCAAAGTCGTAGAGCTTGCAGCGCCTGACCGTATTCCAGTAGTAGCGCCACGTGAACACTTCCGAATTCAGGCGCTCATCCAGCGTCGCCGCGAGCCGCGCCTGGGCCTCCTTGAGGCGGTAGAGCGGAATGCCCATGTTCACGTGATGAGCGCCGTGTTCGAGAATGTAATGAATCAGCCCGTCGAGCGGGCGCATGAGCGTCACGGAGACCGTCGTGGTCGCGTAGCCCGCATTGGCACTCCATTCGTCGCGGCGCTCGTACCACGCGACGCGCGGGTGCGTGTGCTGTACATAGACGACGAAACCCATCAGACAATTCCACAGGAAGAACGGCACGGCGAACGCGAAGATCAGCAGCGATGCGATCGAGCGATGGCTGTGGATTCCCCAGACGACGAGCCCGCCGATCCAGATCGCGGCGAACGCCGCGACCATGAAGCTATCGATCGTGTAGCTCGTGCGCCGCGTGGCGACGTGCTTGCGACCCGGGAAAAACAGCTTTTTCCACCACATTTCGATCATGTAATAGACGCCCTGGCCGACGCCGCTGCGGTAAACGCGCTCCAGTTGGCGCCGGATCCACGACAGACGCGCGAATTCACTGGGCGAATAAGGCGTCCAAACGTAATCGCGACCTTTGAGATTGGTAAATCCGTGGTGCGCCAGATTATGGCCGATCTCCCACAGGCTATACGGCGTCAGCGACGGCAGGAACGCAATCCTGCCGATCCATTTATTCAGAGTCTTATTCGGCGTGTAGGAGCCATGACAGGCGTCGTGACCGATCACGAACAGACGCGCAATCCAGAGGCCGGCGACCATCGAAGTCAAAACCTTGATCCACCAGGCGTCCACGATCAGCAGGCTCGCGATCGCAACGCCCAACACCAGCCAGTCGAGAAAAAACCAGACGACCGGAGTCACGATGCCGGGCTCTACGGCGAACGGTTGCAGCAACTTCGTGAATTTCCGGCGGCGACTGACGGGCGCCGCCGTCGCGTCGGCAGCCGGCACCGCACCGGCCTTTTCTACTTCAGGGCTTGGTTCCATGAAACACTCCAACCAGCATTTTTTTCAAAATCGACCTGGTATTATACGCTCCGGCCCGACAATGTTGTATGTCGGGATTCGCGTATTGCAGCGATCGGCAGGGTAGATCTCAGCGGACTTCGGTCAGGCCGTCTCGGCGTCCGGCCAGAGTAAAACCCCTAAATGCTCGCAGGCTTCAATCAGGGCAGCCGCGGCTTCACGGGTGCTGGCATCCAGGCGCCGATCATGTGTCAGCAGCCACGTCAGCCGCGCACGGCGCGAACGGGCGGACGGTTCGCTGTCGAACAGTGCCGGAAACAGGCCTAGTGCATCGACGAATTCACGCAGCGCCGCACTGGAAGCGACATTCGGCGGCGCGCTCAGCAACAGCTTGAGCCATGTCACGCAGCGTTTTGCGAGGCCGGCGCGCGTAATCCCCAAACTCGTACGGCGGCCCGCCTCTCCATCGGCGAGCGAATCGGTCAGATTGCGGTAGCGCTCGACCGCAGACTCATCTGCGGGCAGCGCCGGACTCGCATCGGACAACACCGAGCGCAGCAGATCCGCGAGCAGCAGCGACAGCGACTCCGCCAGGAACCGCTGACACTGTTCCGCGTCGGGACGAGCGAAATGCTCCCAGGACGGCGGCTCACCGAATCTTCGTGCAGGCGGTTTTGACATGCCTCCAGTGTAGCTGCTCCATCGGCGTCCGCAACCTTCACGTATGCGACATCCACAAGGCAGCGGCTGCTGCGCCCGCGCGAGCGCGGGCTCGCGCAAATCGGCGTGCCCGGCTACAGTGCGCCGGATGAGCGCGAAACTCGAAATCGCACTGCACGAGGTGTCGGTTCGGCGCGCCGATCAATGGGCTCTGCAAGACATAAGCTTGCGCTTGCGCAGCGGCGAGCGCTGGGCGCTTCTGGGGGGCAACGGCGCCGGCAAGACGCAGCTGCTCAAGGTGCTGGCGACTGATGTGTGGCCGACCCCCACGGGCCGCGAACAGCTGATTTATCGACTGGGCGGACGGCGCATCGATCGGCGGCGGGCCAAGCGCCACTTCGCGTATCTCGGCGCGGAACGTCAAGACAAATACGCGCGCTACACTTGGAATCTGACCGTCAGCGATCTGATCGCGAGCGGCATCCACGGCACTGATCTGCTGCTGAACTCGGTCACGCCCGCGCAGCGGCGCCGGGTGACGTCGATGCTGCGAAGCTGCGGCCTGACGCCGCTCGCGGACCGCCGATTCTTGTCCTTGTCATACGGCCAGAAACGCCTGGCACTGCTCGCGCGCGCCTTGGTCGCGCGGCCGCACTGGCTGCTCCTAGATGAGTTCTACAATGGCCTCGATCGGCGGTTCCGGGCGCGCATCGACGCGGTCCTCGAGGCGGCGCGTAAACGCGGCCAATCATGGGTCGTGGCGGCGCATCGGTCGGTCGATGTGCCGCGCGGCACGACAAACATCATGCAACTCCACGAGGGCCGCCTCACAACCGTCAAGCCATTCGACGGCAAGTTGATCGCGCGCCTCGCGCGGGGGGCCGAAGAGCGGCCTGTTGCGCGCTTCAGTGCGCGCAGGCGCGGAGCCCGGAGCACGTTGCTGCGACTCGAGCACGCGGACCTATACGTCGATTATCGGCTGGTGCTCCGAGATGTGAATTGGGAGCTGCGGCTCGGTGAACATTGGGCGATCGTGGGAGCGAACGGCGCGGGCAAGTCGAGCTTCTTGAAATTGATCTATGGCGACCTGTCGCCGGCGCTGGGTGGGCGCATCGAACGGCGCGGCGTTGCGCCGGGCACACCGATCGCGGCGTGGAAACGCCGGGTCGGTTACGTGTCGGCGGAGCTGCAGAGCGATTATTCGGTGGGGTTGAGCGTGTTTGAGTTGGTGGCGAGCGGACGCTACGCGAGTATCGGTCTCGTCGATGCGCCGACGCCGCAGGATCGGCGCGCGGCCGTGCGCTGGCTCAAATTCTTCGAATTATGGCCGCAAGCCGCACGCTCGGCGCGAGAATTATCGTACGGACAATTGCGTCGCGCGCTGATCGCGCGCGCGCTCTGCGGGAACCCGCGCATTCTATTGTTGGATGAACCGCTGACCGGCCTCGACCCCGCGGGGCGCGCCGCGATCAAGCAATTTCTGGAGCAGCTCATGGCGCGCGGTGTGACGCTGATCATTGCCGTGCACCACCCGGAGGACCTGCCGCGGGGCATGACACACGGATTGCATTTACATAAGCGGCGCGCGCAGCAATTAGATTCCGATTTTGCGACCTGAGTCTGCGGCGCATCCCGGCGATGGCGGCTAAATCGAGGCCTCAATACCCTCTATCTGGAGAGTCTCGATGACCTCGCGTGCCGTTGTTGCGATCCTTGCCTCGAGTCTCTGTTTGCTCGCCGCCTGCAGCGGTTCGGGCTATGCGGTGCGCCCGGTGCCGCGCATTGCTGCCGAAAACGTCGGGCGGCCCGTCGGCCGTCTGCAAGAGGCGTTCGGCGAGCCCCGCAAGGTGGACACGACGCCGACCAAGTTGATCTACGTGTGGTTCATCGCACAAGCCCCCGCGGGGGCCCCCGTCGGCTTTCATGGCTGTGAACTCGAAGTCACGGTCGAGCCGAATTCGCAGCACGTGCTCGGGTATTCGCTGTCGAATATCGGTTGGGCGAAGTGCGGCGAGATCCAGCGCCGCGTGCGCATCGCCGCCGGCTGAGCAGCTCCCGGGGCCGAGTCGCCGGCTTTTTTCGCTACAATACGCGGCTCGTGCCCGTTCGCCGTGCGCACCCGGAGGCTTTCGTGCCGCTGTATGGTTTTTCGATTGTTTCGCTGCTGATCCAAGTCGGCCTGATCGTGCATGCCGTCAAGACCGGGCGCAGTTGGCTCTGGGTCGCGGCGATCGGCTTCCTGCCGGGCGTCGGGACGCTCGCCTACATTGCGGTGGAGTTGCTGCCGGAACTGCTCGGCGGCCGTACGGCGCGGCGCGCGAAAGTCGGCGTCCAGCGCATCATCGATCCGGATCGCGATCTGCGCCGCGCCAGCGCCGAAGTCGAGATTTCCGGAAATGTCGACGCGCGCCGGCGGCTTGCCGACGAGCTCATCGACCGTGGGCAATACGACCGGGCGATCGAGGTGTACGGCGGCGGCCTCACCGGAATTTTTGAGCATGATCCGACGCTGCTGTTGGGAATTGCACGCGCGCAGTTCGCCAAACAGGACTACGCGGCGGCGCGCACGACGTTGCAGCGCCTGGCCGAACACAATCGCGAATTCAAATCCGCGGATTGCCGACTGCTGTACGCGCGCACCCTGGAGGCGGTCGGAGCGCTCGAAGAGTCGGAGCGCGAATACGCTGCGGTCGCGCCGGTGTTCCCGGGCGCCGAGGCGCGGTTGCGGTATGGACTGCTGCTGAAGCGGCGCGGCAAAATCGAGGAGTCGCGCCGGGTACTCAAGGATCTGTTGGAAAGCGCCGAGATCGGTCCCAACCATTACCGCAAGGCGCAGGCCGAGTGGCTGCAACTCGCGCGCCGCGAAATCGCCTAGCGCCATTCGATTTTGAGGATGCCGACGCGATGATCCGAAATGCCGTGCTGCTGGTTTGCTTGATCGTGGCCGCGTGCGCGAGCCAGAAAGAACCCGCGCAGGCGCTGCTCGACGAAATACGGCTGACTCTGGCGGGCACCGCGGCGGATGCCGCAAAATATGTGCCCGATCAGCTGCGCGCGCTTCAAGACGAGATCGACGCGCTGCAGCGCTCGTTCGACCGCGGAGATTATGCGGCCGTCGTATCCCGCGGACCGGCCGTTCTGGCCGCAGCGGGGGATTTGTTCGGTGCGGCCACGGCAGCCAAGGGTGACAGGAATCGAGCGCTCGAAGGCGAGTGGTCGACGCTTGCCGAGACGCTGCCCGATCGAATGAGCGCACTCACGACGCGCATCGATTTGAAGCCCACGCGATCGAAAGGCAAGGGCGCCGCCGACAAGGACACGGAAGCTCGGCAGGCGGCGGTGCGGGACGTGTACTCGCTCTGGTCCAAGGCGCGATCCGCATTCGCGTCGCGCAATCTCGATGAAGCCGTGCAGACCGCCGAGGAGGTCAAAACCAAAATCGATGCGCTGGAGGAGGCCCCGGCATCTTCAGGCCGATAGTCTGCCTTCGCTGACGATGACCGCGTTGCCGCCGATGCGCACCGCCGCGAGCCTGCCGTCGTCGAGCTCCAATTTCACCGCAACCTCACCGGGCCGCTGCATTTGCCGGCCTTGGCGGCCGACGAACTGCGGCATGCTCCGATTGACGATCCCGTGCTCCAGCAGATAGGCCGCGAGCATCGCGTGGGCATTGCCGCTGACCGGATCTTCTGGAATTCCGAGCGCCGGACAGAACATTCGAGAATCCGTCGACAGGCCATGCGGCCCCTGTGTGTGCGCGAACACGAAAAAGCCCTCGGCGCCGATTTCCCTGCCGATCGCGAGCAGGGTGTCGAAGTTCGGCGCGAGCACATCGAGCGCGCCGGGGTGCGCGACCGGTACCAACAATCGGCTGCTGCCCTTGCGCGCTACGCGAGCCGGGAGCAGCTCGTGTAGGTCCGATCCCGGCAGGCGCAGGGCCTCCGCGACACGCAACGTCGTCTTCAGCGGCAGTGGGTTCTCCAGCTCCGGCACGGATTGTCGAAATTCGATCGTCGCGTTTTCGCTTTGCCCGGTCGGCTCCGCGTACGCGTTCACATCAATGATTCCCGTTCCCGACTTCTGACGGCATGATTGGAAACCGCGGCGACCCAAGGCGAGCAAAACGGCATGCGCCGCCACGGTCGCGTGTCCGACGAAGGGCGCCTCCTTGCGGGCATTGAAGAAGCGCAAGATGAGATCGTGATCCGAATCCGTTGCCGCGAGCACGAATGCCGTTTCGGCGTTCGCGAACTCCCGCGCGATGCACGTGAGCGTCGCGTCGCTTTGCCCGTCGGCATCCAGAACCACGGTAGCCGGGTTGCCCGTGTAGCGCGTCCGCGTGAAGGCATCGACGTGAAAAATGCGCACTATGACTTCTCCGGATCGGCTACTGGAGCCATGGGCATTTCGGAGTTTTGCATGCCTTTGATCATCCGGCTACACTCGCGCGGCTCGCGGGCGTAATGGAGAACTCAATGGCGCGGATGACGGTAGTGGATCGCGACGGCAAGGCACATGAGATCGAGGCAAAGCCGGGCCTGAAATTGATGGAGATTTTGCGCGAACTCGACTACGGCGTCGCCGCGATTTGCGGTGGCCTATGCTCGTGCGCCACGTGCCACATCTATGTCGACGAGAGTTGGATTCCGAAGCTGCCGAAGAAGCAGAGCGACGAGCAGGAATTGTTGACCGAGCTGTCGGATTATCAGCCTGCCACATCCCGTTTGTCTTGCCAGGTCGAGTTCACCGAGGCCCTGAGCGGCATCAAGGTCACGATCGCGCCGGATTCCTGAGGCCGACGAATACGAGTCATTTCTTCTCGGCCTGTTTGCGCACGGCCTCTTGTGCGGTTGCGATCGCGGCCGCGTCGCCGAGGAAGCGGCGCGGTCTCGGCACGAGCGGGGCGTCAAATTCGTAGAGTATGGGCACGCCCGTGGGAATATTGAACTCGACGATGTCGGATTCGGACATCCCGTCGAGCATCTTGACCAGCGCCCGCAGGGAATTGCCGTGTGCGACGACCAGTACGGTCTTATCGGCGCGCAGTTCCGGCTCGATGCGTGATTCCCAATACGGCAGCACCCGCGTGAGCGTGTCCTTGAGCGATTCCGAGGCCGGCAGCAGGCACGGATCGACGCTTGCATAGCGGCAGTCGAAGCGCGGATGCCGGGGATCGTCCTCGCTCAAAGGCGGAGGCGGTATGTCGTAGCTGCGGCGCCAGAGTTTGACCTGCGCTTCGCCGTGTTGCGCGGCGGTTTGCGCTTTATTGAGGCCTTGCAGTGCGCCGTAGTGACGCTCGTTGAGCCGCCAGCTGCGTTCGACCGGCACCCACATGCGGTCCGTCGTGTCGAGTATCGACCAGAGCGTGCGAATGGCCCGTTTCAGCACCGACGTGAACGCGATGTCGGCGAGCATGTTTTGCTTCAAGAGTTCCTGGCCCGCCTGCAGCGCCTCCTGTCGTCCTAGCTCGCTGAGGTCGACATCGACCCAGCCGGTGAACAGGTTGTCCATGTTCCAGGTGCTTTGTCCATGTCGAACCAAAATTAATTTTCCGGGCAAGCGTGTGTCCTCTTGAAGTGAGCGCCGTAACCTTACAGCAGATCAGGCCGCCCTGGCAGCCGCCGCATACAAGCCCTCGAATCGAGCCGCCAAGGTTGCGCCGTCGTGCAAGTCGACACGCAGCCGGATCCGGCCGCGTGCCGCACGCCGCAGCATCTTGCGGAACTTCTCGATCTCCGCGGGCTTCGGCGCGACGAGCATCGCACGAAATTCGCCGGTAACCGGCGCCAGGTAGCGCATGTTGGATTCTTGTATGACGGCGTCGGCGTCGAGCGCATGCTGCGCAAGATAACGCGTGAGCCACGCCCAGCCGGCGAGGACCGCAATCGAGAACAGGCTGCCGCCGAAGGCCGTGCCCTTGTGATTGGCGTTGGGGAGCAGCGGCGCGCGCAATACCAGTCCGGCGTCGTCCACCGACTCGACCGCAATACCGATATGCGCCGCGAGCGCGAACTCGCCGCTCAAGCGCGCCTGCAGATAGCCCTTTCCAAACGCATCGCGGCCCGGCATCGCTACCCTCGTCACTGGCCGGCGAGACGCCGGACCGATTGCAGCGCGACCGACAGCGTCGCGAAATCCGGGCTTGACCCCGCGCCGAAATCGCCTATCAAGCCCTTGAGGAATCCAATCTCGGTCGCATGCGCGCCGATCCAGCGATCGACGCGCGCCTTCGGCTCGGAACCGGCGTGCGCGAGCGCAGCGGCAGTGATCATGCGCTGCAGTGCATAGAGATTGTCTTTGAGCGCGCTGCGCGCGACCGAGTGCCAATGACCCTCCGCGGGCAGCGATTCGATCTGCTGTTTGATCCAGGCGAGGCCGATGCGCTCGCCAAGATCGAAATACGCTCGTCCCGCAAAAGAGATCGGCAGGCGCGTCGCCATCGAGACCTCGACCAAGTCGAGCGCACCGTGCAGCGCGTCGAGCGATGCGATGCGCGTCGCGAGCGATTCCGGCACGCGTTCGGCAACCAGTTTCGATCGGTGCGCTGCGAAGCGCGACTGTTCGTCGCTGCCGAGTATGCCCGCCAGTTCACGCATCAGTTCGCTGGTACCGGGCTGAAAACGCCGGACTGCGCGCTCGATATCCAGATCGTCACGCTGGTTCGTCAGCAGCCAGTAGCTCAAGTGCCGCAATATGCGCGTCGTTTGATCGATCGCGGCATATTGCACGGACGACGGGATGCGATTGTCGAGCGCCTCGATCGCGGTCCAAATACTTCTGCATTCGAGCACTTCGCGCGCGATCGTGTAGGCCCGGGCGATGGCGGCAAGATCCGCGCCGGTCTCGGCTTGCGCGCGCACCGGGAACACGGGGCCCATGCGGTTGATCATGCTGTTGGTGATCGCCGTCGCGATGATCTCGCGCCGCAGCCGGTGGCGCTTCAGGCGATCGGCGAAGCGTCGCTGCACCGGCACCGGAAAATATCGCGTCAGCTCGGTCGAAAGATAGACGTCTTCCGGCACATTCGAATGGATCAGCGCTTTGTAGGCCCAAATCTTGCCGTAACTGAGCACGATCGCGAGTTCGGGACGCGAAAGTCCGGCGCCGGCCTTGCGACGTTCGGCGATTTCCTCCTCGCTCGGCAAGTATTCGAGCGAGCGATTCAAGTCGCCCGAGCGTTCGAGCGTGCGGATCATCTCCGCGTCCTCGCCGAGGCGCTGTTTGGCCTGCCATTCGAGGCCACTGATCGCCTGGCTCTGCAAATAGTTGTTGCGCAGTACCAGCGCGGCTACTTCATCCGTCATTTTGGCGAGCAGCCGATCGCGCGCCGCGCGCGTCAGTTGCTTGGCTCTGACCGCGCCGTTCAAGAGTATTTTGATATTCACTTCGACGTCGGAGCAGTTCACGCCGGCGGAGTTATCGATGAAATCCGTGTTGAGCCGGCCGCCGCGCCGCGCGTATTCGATGCGCCCGCGTTGCGAGAATCCCAGGTTGCCGCCTTCACCGACGACCTTGCAGTTCAATTCTCGCGCATCGATTCGCACCGCATCGTTGCTGCGGTCGCCGACGTCGCTATGGCTTTCGTCGCTCGCCTTCACGTAGGTGCCGATCCCGCCGTTCCACAACAAATCCACGGGCAATCTGAGGATTGCCTTGATGACCTCGTTCGGCGTGGAAGTCGCGGGTAAATCCAGCAGTGTTTGAGCTTCGCGCGGCAAGCTCAGGCTCTTCGAGCTGCGCGTAAAGATGCCGCCGCCCTTCGAGATGAGTTTGCGCGAGTAATCCGCCCACGAGGAGCGGGGCAGTGCGAATAGGCGCTGGCGTTCGCGTTGCGAGACCGCCGGGTCGGGCTCCGGGTCGATGAAAATATGTTGATGATTGAACGCGGCGACGAGACGGATTTGCGGCGACTGCAGCATGCCGTTGCCGAACACGTCGCCCGCCATGTCGCCGATACCCGTGACCTTGAATTCTTGACGCTGAATGTCGATGCCGGCTTCCCGAAAATGCCGTTTCACGCATTCCCAGGCGCCGCGTGCGGTAATCGCCATTTTCTTGTGGTCGTAGCCGACCGAGCCTCCGGACGCGAATGCGTCGCCGAGCCAAAAGCCATATTCGGCGGAGAGCGCGTTCGCGATGTCCGAGAACGTCGCGGTACCCTTGTCGGCGGCGACCACGAGGTAGGGATCGTCGCCGTCATGCCGGACGAGCTGCGCGGGCGCGACGACCTTGTCCTCGACGATATTGTCGGTGAGGTCGAGCAATCCCCTGATCAGCGTCTGATAACACGCGACGACTTCGGCGTGCTGGGCCTCGCGGCCTTCGAGCGCGGCGCGCTTCAGCACGAAACCGCCCTTCGCGCCGACCGGCACGATGACGGTGTTCTTGACGTTCTGCGCCTTCATCAAACCAAGGATTTCGGTGCGGAAATCCTCGCGCCGCTCGGACCAGCGTATGCCGCCGCGGGCGACGAGGCCCATGCGCAAGTGCACGCCTTCCATGCGCGATGAAAATACGAAAACCTCGTAGAGAGGCTTCGGCAACGGCAATTCACGCAGTTTTTGGCTCTCGATCTTGAAGGACAGGTACTCCTTCGTCTGACCCGCCGAATTCGTTTGAAAGGCGTTGGTGCGCAATGAGGCCGCCAATGCGTTCCAAAACGCGCGCAGGATGCGATCTTCGTCCGAGCCCTCGACCGCCTCGAGCGCGGCGATCATCCGCGTATCGAGCCGTGCGAGCAGCCGAGTTCGCTGCGCCGGTGCGATCGCGGGGTCGAAACGCGCGACGAACAAATCGGCGAGCAGGCGCGCGACCGTGGGGTGATGGGTCAGCACCTCCGCGATGTAGCCCTGGCTGAACGGCAGGCCGGTCTGCAGCAAATAGCGGCAATAGGCGCGGATCACGACCACGAGCTGCCATGGCACGCCCGCGCATAGGGTCAGCCGGTTCAGGCTGTCGCTATCCATGCGGCCGGTCCACACGGCCGTGAGCGAAGCCTTGATCTCGGCGGCCAAGGACTCGAACTTGGCGGTAGAGGTCGAGCCCAGTTCGAGTTCGAGATCCTGAATCCAGGCGCTGGACGCAATCGAAAAATTGATTTGATAGGGCCGTTCCGCGATGACCCGCAGCCCCATGTTCTCGAGCATCGGCAGCAGGTCCGAGATCGTGATCGCGGTGCCGCTGCGATAGATCTTGAGAAAAAATTTATCGCGCCGTCGCGGATCGGGCCGGTAGATGTCCAGGTGCAGCCGGTTCGGCTCCTTCTCCACCGCCTCGAGAAACGACACGTCGAATGCGGCCGTATCGGCCGAGAAATCCTCCTGGTACGCGGCCGGAATGGCCGGTCCGTACTTGTCGTAGAGCTGCAGCGCATACGCCTCGTCGAAACGCGCCAACAACGAGGCTTTGAACGCGTCCGTCCAAGAGCGCACCGCAGCGGCGATCTGCCGTTCGATGCCCGCGACGTCGACGCGCCGCTCGTCGGTCGGCAGCGTGCGCGCGACGATGTGCAGGTGTGCGAGATTCGATTGCGCGATCTGTACCTGGGATTCGAGGCTGAATGCCGAGAATGCTTCGCGGATGACGTGCTCGATGCGCTCACGCACCTGCGTGTTGTACTTTTCGCGAGGCACGAAGACCAGGCAGGAGTAGAACCGGTGGAACGGGTCGCGGCGCCACAGGAAACGCACACGCGGCCGCTCCTGCAAGCCGAAGATTCCGGTCACGATACGGATCAATTCCGGCACGCTCGCCTGGAACAGCTCATCGCGAGGCAGCGACCCGAAGATGTGCTGCAGCGCTTTGCCGTCGTGACTGTCCGGTGCGAACGCAAAATGTTCGGCGACCTGGGCGACTTTGTGTCCGAGCAAGGGGATGTCGCGCGGATTGCTGGCGTAGGCCGACGACGTCCACAGCCCCAGGAATCGGCGCTCGCCGATGAGTTTTCCCTTGAGTCGTCCCGTCGATCCGAATTGCTTGACCCCGACGTAATCGAGATATCCGGGCCGGTGCACGGTCGCGGTGGAATTCGCCTTGGTGACGAGAGTCAGATCGCGCGATCTGCTTTGGCGCCGGATGTCGCTCGCCAGAACCTTGCTCGTGCTCTCCGGCTTGCGGTGCCCCGGGCGCAGGATTCCGAGGCCGCTCACATCGAGGCGTACCAGCGATTCCTGGCCGGCTGCGCCGCGTAGCCGGTATTCGCAATAACCCAGAAACGTGAAATGCTGATTCACCATCCAGGCGAGCAGCGCGCGGGTTTCGTTGACGTCGCTCGCGTCGAATTTCGCATGGTCGGTCGCCAGCGAGTCGGCCGTCTCGCGCGCCGCGGCCTGCATCGCCTGCCAGTCGGTGCATGCGGCGCGCACGTCGTGCAGATTGTGCTCGATCTCGAGACACAAGGATCGCATGCTGGCCGCATCGATGATGCGGTCGATTTCAAGATGCTGAAACGACTCCAATCCCCAATGCTTGTCGGTGCCGCCCTCCTCGCGCGGGCGTATTCCCTGCAAAACTCCGGCGCGGTCGCGCAGCACCGAATAAATCGGATGCGCCAAGAAATGCAGCGCGAGACCGCGCCTCGAGAGCGCGAGACTGATCGAATCGACGAGAAACGGCATGTCGTCGTTGACCATCTCGACGATCGTATGGGGCGAGGCGAAGCCGTTTTCGCGCAATGTCGGGTTATAGACACGCACCAGGGCGTGGCCGCGGCGGCGCTTGCCCGCGAAGGCCAGGTGCGACCAGGCGATCGCCGCCAGGGCGCGCGAGTCGTGACTCGCGAGATCCTCCTTATCCACGGTTGCATAGAAACTCCGCAGAAAGCTCGACCTTGCTGCGGGCGACATCGACTTGGGCGGACCGAATGACATTTGCACCTACCCCCTCGCTGCGCATTCGAGCCCGCGGAGGGCGGGCCCCGATCTCATTAGCGCGGTGTTATTCAGTTTTTTCCAAATCCGCAATCACGGCGGCCAAAAAACGACAGGCTTCGGCGCCCGTGACGCAGCGGTGATCGAAGCTCAAGGACAGCGGCATACGCGAGTGTGCCTCGATCGCAGACCCGATGACGACGGCATCGCGCCGCACCTTTCCGGCTCCCAGAATCGCCACTGCCGGCGGCACCACTTGGGGAATGCCGTAGCGTCCCGCCAAGGTTCCGAAGTTCGACAGCATCAGCGTGAAATCGCGCAAGTCCTCGCCGGTCACGCTGCGCTGGCGCGCCGCCTCCTTCTGAACCACTAGCGCCGCGCGCAGTTCTTCGGGCGACTTATTTTCGATATTGCGCAGCACCGGCACGATGAGACCTCCCGGCGTGTCTACAGCGACCCCCAAATCGATGTGCTTGAGCAGTAGCCGCGAATTGTCGGCTGCATCGTACCAGGCATTCAAGGCCGGCTCGGCACGACACGCCTGCGTCATGGCGCGCATCAGCCGCACCATGTAGTTGCCGCTCTCGCGCCAATAATGAATGTCGGCGTCGTCGCAGACGGTCGACAGGGCGACCTGGTCGCGCGCGAGAGACATGGTACTCGCCATCGCCCGGCGCGAACCGCGCAGCGGCGCGAGCACCGTGCCTGCGTGGGCCGCCATTTTCGCGATCGCCGGAGCCGATGCCGGCACGTGTGCACGCTGCAAAACGTCGTCGAGCGTGATCAAGCCGCCCTGGCCCGTGCCGTCGACGGTCGCCAGATCCACGCCCAGACGCTTGGCGAGCGCGCGCGCAACCGGCACCGCGCGGCCGCGCGCCGGCGCCGGTTTGCGCGCGCCGTCCATCTGGACCGCCTCGACGAACTCCTCGTCGCTGGTCGCCGGCATGCTGCCGACGACGCTGCCTGCGCCCATATCGACGTCGATGAGCGCCGCGCCGGTGGGAACGATATCGCCGGCCGCCGCGTGCAGCGCGGTCACCACGCCGCCGAACGGCATGGGCAGTTCCACGACGGCTTTCGCCGTTTCCACCGATACCATGCGCTGATCGACGAGGACGCGCTCGCCGACCTGGACATGCCATTCGATGATCTCGGCCTCCGCCAGACCCTCGCCCAAATCGGGAAGCTTGAATGTCGTCATAGGCTTAAGCGCTAGTTGGCCAGGGTGAGTTGTACGGCATCGACGATCCGCTGCACACTCGGTATGTAATCGTGTTCGAGCCGGAATAAGGGCATGATCGTGTCGAAGCCGGTGACACGCTGTATGGGCGCCTGCAGATCGTAGAGACCGTGCTCGGCGACGATTGCGGCGATTTCCGCGCCGACGCCGAGATTGCGCACCGCCTCGTGGACGATGACGAGGCGGCCGGTTTTCGCGACCGAAGCCAAAATCGTGGCGCTGTCGATGGGGCTCAACGTGGCAAGATCGATGAGCTCGGCGCTGACGCCCTCCTTGTCGAGTTCCTCGACGGCGCGCACTGTCTCGACCGTCATTGCGCCCCAGGTCACGATCGTCACGTCGGTACCTTCGCGCAGGATGAAACAGGTGTCGAGGGGCAGCGCGCGGCCGTCGTCGGTCACTTCTTGGCGCACCGCCCGATAGAGCCGTACGGGCTCGAGGAACATGACCGGATCGGGATCCCTGATCGCCGCGAGCAACAAGCCGTAGGCACGCGCCGGCGACGAGGGGCAGACGACGCGTATGCCCGGAATGTGGCACAGCATGCTCTCGGTGCTTTCGGAGTGGTGCTCGGGCGCATGTATCCCGCCGCCATGCGGCGTGCGAATGACGACCGGACAACAGAGGCGGCCGCGAGTGCGATGGCGCATGCGCGACATGTGGTTCACGATCTGATCCAACGCCGGATACATGAAGCCCATGAATTGAATTTCCGCGACCGGCTTCAATCCGTGCGCCGCCATTCCGACTGAAATGCCCGCAATCGTTGCCTCGGCGAGCGGCGTATCTTGGACGCGGACCTTGCCGAAGCGCTCTTGCAATCCGGCGGTGGCGCGAAACACGCCGCCGTTCGCGCCCACATCCTGTCCGATCACGACGACGCTGGGATCGTGCTGCATTTCCCATGCATGCGCCGTCGCGATCGCCTCGACCATGGTTACCTTTGCCAATTCAGTGGCTGCCGGGCTTGGCGCCGTAACGGCGCGCGGTGGCGCGCTGTTCCTGCAAATGCTTCGGAACGGCGGCGAACAGGAAATCGAACATGGCATCCGTCGATTGCTTGGACGTGCCGAGATACTCGCCGACGGCCGCTTCGACTTGGGCAGCGCAATCCCGCAGCAAAGCCTGTTCCTTATCCGCATTCCAGATTCCCGCTTTGCCGAGAAATGCGCGCATACGCAACAACGGTTCCAAGCCCCAGGCGTGTTTGACGTCCGTCTCGGACCGGTAGCGGCTGGCGTCGTCTGCGGTCGTGTGATCGCTCAAACGGTAAGTCAGCGCTTCGACGACGCAAGGACCGCCGCCGGCCCGCGCGGCCTCCAACGCGGTGCCGACGACATGTCTGACGGCGATCACGTCGTTGCCGTCGACTTGAACGCCGCGAATTCCCGCCGCCACGGCCTTCTGGGCCAGTGTTTGCGCAGCCGTTTGTGCGGCCGTCGGTACCGAGATGGCCCAGCCGTTGTTGACGATGACGAAGACGACCGGCAAGGCACGCGCGCCCGCCATGTTGAGCGCCTCGTAGAATGCGCCTTCAGAGGTCCCGCCGTCGCCGATATAGGCGAGTGCGCAGCGCCGCTCGGCGCGGATTTTGAAAGCCATCGCCGCGCCGACCGCATGCAAGGTCTGGGTTGCGATCGGCACACACCAGGCAAAATCGTGGCGGGGACCCGCGAAGTCGCTGCCGCGCTCGTCGCCGCCCCAATACATGAGGATTTCCTGCATCGTCACGCCGCGCCACAGCTGCGTGCCGTATTCGCGGTAGACGGGAGCCAGCACGTCCTCCGCGTGCATCGCGGCGCCGACCCCGATGTGAGTCGCCTCGTGGCCGATGCACGAGGCATAGGTGCCGAGTTGTCCGGTCCGTTGCAAGTTCACGGCCTTCGCGTCGAACACACGCACCAGCGTCATGGAGCGGTACATGCGCAGCAGTTGCTCCGAATCGCGTGCGAACTCGGGCAGCTCTCCCGTTACAATTCCGCCGGGGTCGAGCAGTTGTTCGTATTCTATGTGGAATCTGGCGACCGTCCTCATCCGCGGAATTATGCCAGGGCTTCGGCGGCGATGCTTCAATCCCTAAGAATGCTCGGCCCCTTGAGAATGCTCGGCCCCTTGAGAATGCTCGGCGAGGTAGCGATGTGAGCGCATCTCGGCCAGTCGGCTTGCCGCGCGCTGAAATTCCAACCCCAGCCGCTCCCCTCGATAGAGGTCCGCGGGTTCCGCGGCCGCGGACAGGATGAGGACCGCGCCGCGATCGTAGAGTGCATCGACGAGCATAAGAAAGCGGCGCGCGGCATCATCGCTTGCCCCAGTGAATACCGGTACGTCGGAGATCAGGACTGCGCGGTAACGCTGTGCGAGTTCCAGGTAATCGTTCGCGCCGCGCGCGGTCTCGCACAGCGCACGAAACTCGAACCAGGCGGCAGTGCTGCTCGAGTCGATGGCGGCGATCCCTCTGCCCTCGATGTTGAGCGTCGTGGGGCCCGTGCCGAGCTCGCGCGCGTACGCTCGAAACAGCGCGCGCAGCTCGGAATCGCTGCCCGGTTCATTGGAGTCCCAATAGGTGAGCGCTCTTTCGAGGAACCGCAGGCGATAATCCGTTCCGCCGCCCAATTCGACGACGTCGAGCTGCCGCTGCAGCAAGCCGATCGCGGGCAGAAATCGCTCGCGCTGCAGACCGTTCTTATAGAGGTCCTGCGGCGGCAGATTGGTCGTCGCGACCAGCACGACGCCGCGCCGAATGAGACTCTCGAGCAGGCCGCCGAGTATCATCGCATCGGCGATGTCGAGTACCAGGAACTCATCGAGGCAAATCACGCGTGCGCGCTGCGCGAATGCCTTGGCGACGTCCTCGAGCGGCGCTGCGCGATGCGGGGCGGCGCGCAGTTCGCGGTGCACGTTCTGCATGAAGCGGTAAAAGTGAATGCGCTCGCGCGCGACGGAGCGCAGCGACTCGTAGAATAGATCCATCAGATACGTCTTGCCCCGGCCGACGCTCCCCCACAAGTACAATCCGCGCGACCGTGTGGGTGCTTTTCGCCGCCAAAACCGCCGCCGCCCGGCGCCCTCATTGAGCGCCAGCGCGAGCGCATCCAATCGCAATGCCGCGTTTTGCTGGGCGGCATCGTACTCGAGCCGCCCAGCGGCGACTTCGTGCGCGAGATGCGCGCTGATCGACTGCGACCCGCCCGTCACGCGTGCCTCGAATTTTCAGAGGCTTTGATAATTAGGGCCCGAACCGCCCTCGGGCGTTACCCACGTGATTTGACCCGCATAGGGCTCTTTGATGTCGCAAGCCTTGCAGTGCACGCAGTTCGAGGCGTTGATTTGCAGTTTCTGGCCGCCTTTGCCGTCGGCCACCATTTCATAGACGTTGGCGGGGCAAAAGTTGGTGCAGGGATTGCCGAACTCGGTCGCGCAGCGCGACGCGCATATCGATGTGTCCGCGACATGCAGATGCACCGGCTGATTCTCATCGTGCACCGTGGCGGCGAAGAACACCGAGGCGAGTCGATCACGCGGTGGCAATTCGCGCTCACCCCAGCCACGGTCCGGCGAAGCATACGCATCGAGCGTCTTCAGCGCCGAATAGTCGGCGTGATTGGCGAGCGTCCACGGCAGCTTGCCCATGGTGAGCGTCTCGAGCGCGGCGTTGGCGAGCCCCACCCAGATACCGCCGCGAAACCCCGGACGAATATTGCGCACTTTGTACAATTCGCGGCCGCCGGCCGATTCGCGCCACCGCCGATCGAAGCCGGCGCTCGTGCCGGTCTCGGCATAATGCTCGGCGGCGCAGACTCCGGAGCGGATCGCCTGATGTATCCCCTTGATTTTTGGCGTATTCAGCGTACCTCCGGCATCCCCTGCCAAGAGCGCGCCGGGCATTTCCAGCGTCGGCATGGATTGGTAGCCGCCCTCGATGATGGTGCGCGCGCCGCCTGCGAGGATCTCGCCGCCCTGCAGCAGCGCCTTGACGGACGGGTGGTGCTTGAATTGTTGGAATGCCTCGAACGGTTTGAAGCGAGGATCCTCGTAGTCCAGGCCGACGACGAAGCCGACGTAAACTCGATCGTTGCTCAGGTGATACAAAAAGCTGCCCCCATAGGTGCGCGAGTCGAGCGGCCAGCCGACCGTATGCTGGATCAGCGCGGACTCGGCCCTGCCCGGCGGAAGCTGCCACAACTCCTTGAAGCCCAGTCCATAGGTTTGCGGCGATTTGCCGGAGTCCAACTCGAAGCGGCGAATCAGCTGTTTCGAGACGCTGCCACGACAGCCTTCGGCGAAAATCGTCAGTTTGGCGTGAATCTCGGGACCTAACGCAAAGTTGGCGCCGCGCGCGCCGCTTTTCTCGACACCCATGTCGCCGATGCGTATTCCTTTTACCGATCCTTGCTCGTCAAAGAGCGCCTCAGCGGCTGCAAACCCCGCGAACACATCGACCCCGAGCTGCTCCGCCTGTTGCCCGAGCAGCGGCGTCAATTGTCCGAGCGAAATGATGAAGTTACCGTGATTCTTCATCTGCGGCGGCGTCGGCAGCTTGATACGACGGCGGCGCGTCAGATAGTGAAATTCGTCGCGGCCGGCCGGCATGCAAATGGCCGGCTGATGTTGACGCCATTCTGGCCACAGACCATCGAGCGGCGCGGGATCCATGACCGCGCCGGAGAGCGAATGTGCGCCGAAAGCCGCGCCTTTCTCGATCAGGCAGACGCTGATGTCGGGTTTCAGCTGCTTGAGGCGGATTGCCGCGGCGAGGCCCGCCGGCCCCCCGCCCACGATCGCAACCTCATATTCCATTACATCGCGTTGATCTTCGGTCATATTTGCCCCGACTGGTGCGCCCCAAAAAGTCAGTCGGGTAGTAGAACATAAAGAGTTCCAGCGAAGAAAAAATCCCATTGAAGTAAAAAAATATCCACCATGTGGAGAAAAACTGATTTTCGATGAGTGATTTTGCCGACGAATTTCGCTTTACCTAGTGGGGAACACCATGTTGATAGGCAGGGATGCCGCCGACGAAGGATCGCCAAGGGATAGGGACATGGCTAGGGCAGGGACGCCCGCTTCCCCGACTCGACCGGACTGGCGGTACTTCAGGCGAGCGGCTCGCCCACGGCTTCTGCGATCAATGCCCGACTCTCGGTACGCGCCTCGCTGCCGTGCAATATCGCCAGAACCTCGAACCGAATCGGTTTGCGCCGCATCATTCTCGAGTCGGGCGCCAGAACGGCGCGCGTGCCGTGAATCGCCACGGCCACGATCGGCAGCCCGGAGCGCGCTGCGGTTGCAAATGCACCGCGTTGGAATTTGCCAATTTGCGGCGTTGCGTCAATCGTTCCTTCGGGAAAGAATACCAGCGATTGGCCGCTTGCCGCGGTCTTGAGGACTCGGCGCGCGTCGGTGGCGCTCTGTTGGCGGTCGAACCGCTCGACGAATTCCGATCCCAATCGGCGCAGCAACAGCCCCGCGAGCGGCATGCGCACCATCTCTTTCTTGATGACGAACGCAAAATGCGGCGGTAGCGCCGCGCAGGCGACCACGCCGTCCAGATAGCTCGCGTGATTCGCGACGATGACGCAAGGTACTGATGGCAGACGTTCCGCACCATGGACCGATAAGGCGATACCGGAGACGCGAAAAAAAGCCCTCGCGAACTTGGCGGTGAGCATGCGCCGCGCGCGCAGCCCCGGTACGACCAGGTTAACGGCCAATGCCGAGATGGCGGTGAGCGTGAACGCGAGCAGACAATATCCGGTATAGAGCGCGCGCAGGCCTACGGCCTCGGTGAACGGCGCGCGAGAGCTGCTGGAGTGATGGAGTTCTGTGATCTGGTTCTCCTTATGTTAATACTTGGCGTTACTGTGATTCGGGTCACTCCGACCCGCATATGCCACTCGCATACTTCGTCCTAGATAGCGCATACGACGGATATTGGCGCGATTTTACGCACGCGGGAAATTATGGCGACGGCTCTTAAACGCACGGTTATTGCACGGACCTCGGACGCAACAGTACCGCTGTCCGGCGATCCCGTGGATCCTTCCTTGCAACGGTTCTTGGATGCGGTTTGGATGGAGCGCGGCCTGTCCGCAAATACCTTGGCGGCTTACCGCGCGGATTTGACTTCTCTCGCGCGCTGGCTCGAGGGACGCGGCGGCAATTTATTGAACGCCTCGCGCATCGATTTGCTCGGCTTCATCGCAGCGCGAGTCGAGGGTGGATCGCGGCCGCGCTCCACCGCGCGGCAATTGTCGAGTTTTCGGCGCTTTTACCGCTTCATGATGCGCGAAACGCAGATCAGCGTGGATCCGACCGCGCAGATTGCAATGCCGAAAATCGGCCGCTCGCTGCCCAAATCGCTGACCGAAGCGGAAGTAGACGCATTGCTCGAAGCCCCGACCGTCGCCGATCCCCTGGGTCATCGCGATCGAACGATGCTCGAAGTGCTGTATGCGACGGGCCTGCGGGTTTCGGAGCTCGTGAGCCTCAAGCACAATCAAGTCAATTTGAATCAAGGCGTCATGCGCGTCGTCGGTAAGGGCAATCGCGAACGCCTGATCCCGCTCGGCGATGAAGCGGTCGGCTGGCTGCAACAGTTCATGCAGGGGCCCCGCGTCGAAATCCTGCTGGAACGGCAAACCGACTACCTGTTTCCGACGCGACGCGGCGATCGAATGACGCGGCAGGCCTTTTGGCACATCATCAAGCGATATTCGAAGAAAGCGGGCGTGGAGAAGGAATTGTCGCCGCACACGCTGCGCCACGCGTTCGCGACGCATTTGTTGAACCACGGCGCGGATCTGCGGGTCGTGCAAATGCTGCTGGGCCACAGCGATTTGTCGACGACGCAAATCTACACCCATGTCGCGCGCGAGCGGCTCAAAGATCTGCATTCCCAGCACCACCCGCGCGGCTAACAAGCGTCTGATACAATTTGGGAAACCTCTGCGACCGGGCGGTGTCGAATCGCTCTAGTGAGACTACGCAGCCCCGTTTGGACCTTGGAGCCTCGAGCATGACCCGACAAATACTCGCCGCGCTGGCCGCGCTCGCTTGGGCGCTCGGGCTGCAGCCCGCGGCCGCGCAGTCCGCCCCATCCGCAGAGGCCGCCGCGACCGCCCCGGCGACGGATCCGCGCATCGCGCTGCTCAAGCGCCTGCCGGCCGGATCGAAGCTCGATGAGCTGCGGCCGTCCCCGATCCCCGGCATCTACGAATTCGCGCAGGGTGCGGATGTCAGCTACTTGACCGCGGACGGCAAGTATTTCATCGACGGCAACGTCTATGACATGGATACCCGCACGAACCTGACCGAGGCGGTGCGCAGCCGTGCGCGCGTCGCCTTGATCGGTGCCGTGCCCGAATCTCAAATGGTGATCTTTTCCCCCGACAAGCCGCGCTACACGATCACGGTGTTCACCGATGTCGACTGCGCGTACTGCCGCAAATTGCATAGCGAAATGGCCGAGCTGAATAAACTCGGCGTACGCGTGCGCTATGTGTTTTATCCGCGCACCGGTCCCGATACCGAGAGCTGGCACAAAGCCGAGGCGGTCTGGTGTTCGGCAAATCGCAATGAAGCCTTGACCCGGGCAAAGGCCGGCGCGGTCATGGATCTGACCAAGACCTGCGGCGCCACGCCCGTGGCTCGAGAATACGAACTGGGCCAATCGATCGGCGTACGCGGCACCCCGGCGATCGTCACCGAGACCGGCGACCTCATCGAAGGCTATATGCCGCCGCAAGAACTCGTGCAGCAGCTCAAGACGCTGCAGGTTGCGCAGCGCTGAAGGCTTGCCGCGGCAGCGCGATCAGCGTTCGAGCAGCTTGATTTTGTCCAGCACGCCTTCCCAATTCTTGGCGTCCGCCGGGGCATCCTTCTTTTCGCTGATGACCGGCCATTTCTTGGCCAGTTCCGCGTTCAGCTGCTTGAATCCTTGCTGGCCGTCCGGGATCTCTTCTTCGGAATAGATCGCCTCGACCGGGCACTCGGGTTCACAGAGCGTGCAATCGATGCACTCCTCGGGGTCGATCACGAGAAAATTCGGCCCTTCGTGGAAGCAATCGACGGGACAGACCTCGACGCAGTCCATGTATTTGCACTTGATGCAGCTTTCGGTGACCACAAAGGCCATGACTCACCCTTTACTTGTTGACCCGATCAATGAATATTGTGCCATACACGAGCGCTCAGGATTTCAAGGGCCGGTTCAGTTCCGCAAAATGATGGTCCTCGCGACCCAGCGCGCGGTCGGCGAAATAGCGCCTCAGCGTGAATTCGCCGCTCGGGAACGCCAGATGATCCCAGGGTATGTCCGCTTCGTCGTAGAGCGCGACCTCGAGGCTCTCGGGACCCGGCGCATACTCGGGTCGCAGCAATTTGGACCGAAACATGACGTGCACCTGGGCGGCATGCGTGACGCTGACCAGCGCCAGCAGCGAGCCGATTTCGACCGTGGCCAGCGCTTCCTCGTAACACTCTCTGGCCGCCGCGTGCTGCAGCGTCTCGCCGTTCTCCATGAAGCCCGCGGGCACGGTCCAGAATCCGAGGCGCGGCTCGATCGCGCGCCGGCAGAGCAAGATCCGGCCTTCCCATTCGGGCACGCAGCCGAGCACGAGCCTGGGATTCTGGTAGTGGATCATGCCGCAGTTCGTACACACGAATCGCGGCCGATGATCGCCGTCCGGGGTCTTCAAGACAACGGCGGCGCCGCATTGACTGCAGAAATTCAATAGTCGTCCATACGAGAGTGTTAAGTACTGGTGCCCGGAGAGGGAATCGAACCCACACGGTGTCACCACCACCGGATTTTGAGTCCGGCGCGTCTACCAGTTCCGCCATCCGGGCGAGCCAGAGCCCACAGTATATGCGATCGGCGCGCTTGGTAGTATGCGCACGATCATGCGTCGCGAGGATTTTCACTTCGATCTTCCCCCGGAGCTCATTGCGCAGCGGCCGGCCCCGGTGCGCTCGGCGAGCCGCCTGCTCGCGCTCGACGGGATCAGCGGAGCATATCGCGACCTCGCGTTTCGCGATCTGCCGCAGCTGCTCATGCCCGGAGATTTGCTCGTATTCAATGATACGCGCGTGATTCCGGCGCGCGTTTTCGGGCGGAAAAGCAGCGGCGGCCGGATCGAGTTGTTGCTCGAGCGGGTCTTGAGCCCGCGAACCGCGCTGGTGCACGCGCGCTCCAGCAAGCCGCTGCGCCGAGAAGCCTCGGTCGCGCTGCCGGGCGGCGTTACGGCCTGCCTGCTGGGCCGCGAAGGGGCGCTGCTGCGCCTCGAATTCTCCAGTGATGTCTTGGCGTTTTTCGAAACTTTCGGGCAGATGCCGCTGCCCCCGTACATCACGCGGGCACCGGAGGCCGCCGATCGCGACCGCTATCAGACGATTTATGCGCGCGCGCCCGGCGCCGTGGCGGCTCCGACCGCAGGGCTGCACTTCGATGACGTCGAGTTCGCAGCACTCGCGGCCCGCGGCATCGCGCATGCATTCGTGACTCTGCACGTCGGCGCGGGCACGTTTCAGCCGCTGCGCGACGAGGATATCGATGCGCACGTCATGCATGCCGAAACCGTCAGCGTGCCGGCGAGCGCCTGCGCGGCGATCGCGGCGGCGCGCGCAGCCGGCGGCCGTGTCGTGGCGGTCGGAACCACGGTGGTGCGCAGCCTCGAGACCGCGGCCGCCGGCGGGCGCCTCGAGCCCTTCCATGGGGAGACGCAAATCTTCATCAAGCCCGGGCATCGATTTACCGCGGTCGACGCGATCGTCACCAATTTTCATCTGCCGGAATCGACGTTGCTGATGCTTTGCGCGGCGTTCGTCGGGCGCGAACACTTGCTCGCGGCCTACGGCCATGCAATTGCGGCGCAGTATCGATTTTTCAGCTACGGTGACGCGATGTTCTTGACGCCCGCCGCCCAAGTGCTGAGTCGCCCGTGAGTGCCGGGATGCCGCCGGATTCGCCTGCGATGCGATTCGAATTGTTGCGCCAGGACGGCGCGGCGCGGCGCGGCCGGCTGCGGTTCGCGCGCGGATCCGTGGAAACGCCGGCGTTCATGCCGGTCGGTACCTACGGTACCGTGAAGGCGATGACACCCGAGGAACTCGAGGCGATGGGAGTCGAGATCGTGCTCGGCAATACCTTTCACTTGTATTTGCGCCCGGGGCTCGACGTGATCGGCGCCCACGCCGGGCTGCATCGATTCATGCATTGGCGGCGGCCCATACTCACGGATTCCGGCGGTTTTCAGGTCTGGAGTCTTGCGGCGATGCGTAAACTCACCGAGCAGGGCGTGAGCTTCCGTTCGCCGGTGGACGGCGCAGCCGTGTTTCTCTCGCCGGAGGAGTCGATGCGCATTCAGCGTGTGTTGGGTTCAGATATTGCGATGAGCTTCGACGAATGCACGCCTTACCCCGCCACCGAGGCCGAGGCGCGCACCTCGATGGAATTGTCGATGCGCTGGGCTGCGCGCGGTTTTCGCGAATACTATCGCGAGGATCTTGGACCGGACAGCGCGCCCGGGACGCTGTTCGGCATCGTGCAGGGCGGCGTGCACACAAGCCTGCGCCTGGCATCGCTCGCGGCGCTCGAGCAGATCGGATTCGCCGGCCTGTCGGTCGGCGGACTCGCGGTCGGCGAGACCGAGGCCGAACGCAATGACGTGCTCGAGGGCTTGCTGCCGCATATGCCGGCGCTCAAACCGCGTTACTTGATGGGCGTTGGGCGTCCGCAAGACATCCTCGAGGCGGTGCGGCGCGGCATCGATATGTTCGATTGCGTGATGCCGACGCGGCATGCGCGCAATGCGCACTTGTTCACGCGCACCGGCGTCGTCAACATACGCAATGCGGTGCACCGAGAGGACACCGGTCCGGTCGAGCTCGAGTGCGGCTGTTATACCTGCCGGCACTACAGTCGCAGCTACTTGCGCCACCTCGATAAATGCAACGAAATCCTCGGTGCCCGCCTCAACACGATCCATAACCTGTATTTCTATCAACGCCTCATGCGCGAAATTCGCGCCGCCATCGAGGCGGGCAGTTTTGAGGCCTATGCGGCCGAGTTCTACGCCCGCCTGGAGCCCGCGCCGGCGACATAAGGCGCAGGCAGCCCGAGGCGCAGAGCGCTAAGGGGAAGTTTTAGGGCCGCGTTTCGGTATAATCCCCGGCCTTGTGCTGCGGCGTAACGCCGCGAATACGGATGTAACCCTATGGATTTCTTTATCAATGTTGCGCAGGCGCAGGCTGCCGGAGGCGCGGGCGCGCAGGGCGGCATGTTCAACATGCTGTTCTTCATACCGCTGTTCGCGGCATTCTATTTCTTGCTGATACGGCCCCAGAACAAGCGCGCCAAAGAGCAACGCGAGATGGTCGCGAGGCTCGCCGTAGGCGACGAGGTTGCAACGACGGGCGGCATACTCGGGAAGATCACCGAGGTCGGTGAGCAATTTCTGACCCTCGAAATTGCAGCGGGCGTGAACGTCAAGCTGCAGCGATTCCAGGTTGCCCTGGTCCTCCCCAAGGGGACGGTCAAGAGCGCATGATTTCCTACTCGCGCTGGAAGATCGCACTCGTTGCGATCGTCGTCATTGTCGGGTTCCTACTTGCTTTGCCGAATTTGTTCGGCGAGGAAAGCGCCCTTCAATTTGCGCGGGATCGCGCGCCCGTGCTCGACGGCGACCGCAAGGAGATCGAGCAAATTCTCAAGGACAAGGGCGTCGTTCCGACCGGCGCATTCCTCGACCAGGGTCGCCTGACCTTAAGATTCGGCAGCACTCAAGATCAACTGAAGGCGCGCGATCTCGTTGCGGAAGCGCGGCCGAATCAGTACACGATCGCCTTGTCGCAGGCTTCGCGCGTACCGGAATGGATGCGCAATCTCGGCTTGAACCCGCTCAAACTCGGACTCGATCTGCGCGGCGGCGTCAACCTCGTCTATCAAGTCGACGTCGAAGGGGCGGTCAAGCAGCAGCTCGATCACCACGAGCAGGATTTTCGCGCGTCCTTGCGCAATGCCCGCGTGCCCTATCAGGACGTGCTCGTCGACTATCCGCAGCGGCGCGTGCAGGTGCTGTTTCGCGACGCCGACAGCTTTGCCAAGGGCAAAGCGGCGATCCTGGCCGACAACCGCAACCAGATCTTGACCGACACGACCGTGGATGGAGCGCCGGCGCTGCAACTGCTGATGACGCCGCAGGAGATCAAGGAGCGCCAAACTTACGCGGTTCAACAGAACATCGTGATCTTGCGCAACCGCCTCAACAGCCCCGAACTCGCGGTCTCCGAGCCGCAGGTGTCTCGCCAGGGCGTCGATCGCATCGAGATTCAGCTGCCGGGCCTGCAGAATTCCGCCGAGGTCAAGAAGATCCTCGGCAAGACCGCGACGCTCGAATTTCGCATGGTCGATGAGACCGACAACCCGCTCGAGGCCGCGGCGACGGGTCGCGTGCCCTTGGGCGCCAAGCTGTATTACACGCGCGAGAAGCAGCCCGTGCTGCTCAAGCGCGAAGTCGTCGTGACCGGTGATGAATTGACCGACGCCTCGTTCCAGCCGAACACCCAGGACGGGGCCGCCGTGTCGGTCGGTCTCGACAGCCGCGGCGCGAACAAGATGCTCAAGAATACGCAGGAGAATCTCGGACATTTGATGGCAGTCGTGTTCATCGACCGCTCGCGCGAGAGGAACGCCGAGGGCGTCGATGTCGACCGCACGACCGAAGAGGTCATCAATCGCGCGACGATACGCGGCGTGTTCAGCAACAATTTCCAGATCACCGGCGTCAATCCGATCGAGGGGCGCGAACTGGCGCTGCTGCTGCGCGCCGGCGGCCTGGCGGCGCCGTTGACCCCGATCCAGGAACGCGCCATCGGTCCGACGCTCGGCAAAGAGAACATTACGAAGGGCGTCGATGCGATGGTGTTCGGCATGCTGGCCGCGTTCGTGTTCATGGCGATTTACTATAAGGTCTTCGGCCTCATTGCCGATGTCGTGCTCTCCGCAAACGTCGTGCTGCTCACGGCGCTGTTGTCGATGGTCGGCGTGGCGCTGACCTTGCCCGGCATCGCGGCCGTCGTCTTGACCGTCGGCATGGCGGTCGACGCGAACATCCTGATCTACGAACGCATCCGCGAAGAGCTGCGCAACGGCGTCTCGCCGCGCGCCGCGATCACGGCCGGCTTCGAGCGCGCGTTTTCGGCGATCTTCGACTCCAATATCACGGCGCTGATCGCCGGCGTGGTGCTGTGGGGGTTCGGCGCCGGGGCGGTGCGCGGTTTCGCCGTCGTGCTGGTGCTCGGAATCGCAACTTCGATGTTCACGTCCCTGATGGGCAGCCGTGCCTTGGTACAAGTGATCTATGGCGGTCGGCGCAAGCTCGAACGCCTGGCGATCTAACGGCTTGCGAGCCTGAGGCAAGAAGCGCATGGAATTTTTTCATAAAGTAACCCGCTTCCCGTTCATGAACACCCGTAAGATCTGGTACGGGCTGTCGGCGGCTGTGATCGTGGGATCGCTCGCGATGGTGGCCGTGCGCGGGTTGAATCTGGGCATCGACTTCACCGGCGGCGTCGATGTTGAAACCAATTTTCCGCAGGCTCCCAATATTGAACAGCTGCGCTCGGCTCTCGACCGCGCAGCGGTTGCCGGCGCGCAGGTCAAAGCGTTCGGCAGCTCCCGAGACATCCTGGTGCGCCTGCCGCCCGACCCGAATGTGAAAGGCGAGCAGATCGGCGCGCGGATACTCGAGGTATTCAGCAGCATCGATCCCGGCGTCAAGCTGCAGAGCACCGAAGTCGTCGGCCCGCAGGTTGGCCAGGAACTGTTCATCAAGGGCGCCGAGGCGCTGTTTGCGACGCTCGTGCTGATCGCGATGTACGTACTGCTGCGATTCACCTCGAAGCTCGCCTACGGCGCGATACTTGCGGTCTTGCATGACCCGATCTGCGTGCTCGGTTTCTTCGCGGTCAGCCAGATGACGTTCGATTTGACCGCGGTGTCGGCGATTTTGGCCGTGATCGGTTATTCGTTGAACGACACCGTCATCGTGTTCGATCGCGTACGCGAACGTGCGCGCAACGCCCGCAAACTCACGATCGCCCACGTCATCGATGAATCGATCAACCAGACGCTGTCGCGTACCATCATGACCAAGCTCGTGACCTTGTTGGTCGTGTTGGCGCTGCTGATATTCGGCGGCGAGACCCTGCATGGATTTTCCGCCGCGCTCGTAATCGGCATCATCGCCGGAACCTACTCGTCGATCTACATCTCCGCGGCGCTCGCCCTCGACTTCGGCCTGCGGACCGACGATTTGTTGGAGCGCAAGATGGTCAAACCCGAAGAAATCGACGGCTTGCCCTGAGGGTTTTAAGCATCGCCGGATCAGGCTGCCCGGCGCCGCGATCGCGTGGGCGCGCGCTGCAGCGGGCCCGCAGCAGCACGAATTGAATGGAAGCGCACAGGGAAAGCCGCTAGAGTCGGCAACGCACAAAAACATCACGTTGCGGGGAACCAATCCATGGCGACGACTCGAGGCCTAGGGCGCATATTTCAGCGCAAGTCGGTGGCGCAGATTCAGGCAGAGCATGCACGCGGTGAGCTCAAACGGTCATTGGGCGCGTTGAACCTCGTGCTTCTGGGCATCGGATGCATCATCGGGGCGGGCATCTTCGTACTGACCGGACGCGCCGCGGCCCAGTTTGCCGGCCCCGCGATCATGCTCTCGTTCATCATCACCGGGCTGCTTTGCGCGTTCGTGGCGCTCTGTTACGCCGAGCTTGCGTCCGCGCTGCCGGTGTCCGGCTCGGCCTATTCCTACACCTATGCCTCCATGGGGGAGGGCGCGGCCTGGGTCATGGGGCTGCTGCTGCTGCTCGAATACGGTCTGGCGGCGTCCACGGTCGCGGTCAGCTGGTCGGGTTATTTCGTGAGCCTGCTTGCGGACATGCACCTGACGATACCGGCCGTGCTGACGGCTGCGCCCGGCGTGCCTGTCGTGGACGCTTCCGGCGCGGTAATCGCCACCGGCGTCATGAATCTGCCGGCCATCATCGTCATCGGTCTGGTGACCCTACTGTTGATTCGCGGCGTTACCGAGTCAGCGACGGCCAACAACATCATCGTTGCGATCAAGCTGGCGGTCGTCATTGCCTTCATCGCCATCGGTTCGCGCTACGTTCATCCGGCCAACTGGGCGCCGTTCGTGCCGGCCGAGATTCCCGTTCGACCGCCTGGCACGAACACGGACATCTGGCACCAGATTGGCCGCGCGCTGGTTGCGGTGGTCACCGGAGACAACACCTACCGCTATGGTATAGGCGGGGTCATCCATGGCGCGGCGGTGATCTTCTTTGCGTATCTCGGCTTCGAGGCGGTCTCGACCGCCGGCGCCGAAGCGCGCAACCCGGGCAAGGACATGCCGATTGGCATCCTGGGCTCTTTGGTCATCTGCACGCTGCTCTATATCGCGACCTCTGCGGTGCTGGTTGGAATCGTACCCTACGCCTCGCTCGACAACGCCGCGCCGCTCGCGGTCGCGGCGAATCGGATCGGCTTGCCATGGTTTGCGCTGCTCGTGAAAATCGGTGCTCTCGCGGGCCTCTCGAGCGTGATGCTCGTGCTGCTCTACGGCCAGACGCGGATCTTTTACACGATGAGCCGGGACGGCCTGCTGCCGAAGTCGCTGGCGGTGGTGCATAAGACCTTCAAGACGCCGTGGATCAACACCATCATCGTGGGAATCGCAGCGATGGGGGCGGCCGGTTTTCTGTCTCTCGACGCTTTGTCGGATCTCACGAACGTCGGCTCGCTCGCGGCGTTCATGCTGGTTTGCGTCACGGTGGTTTATCTGCGGGCGACCAACCCCGAGCTCATTCGGCCGTTCAGGACACCGTTCTATCCGCTGACTCCGGTTCTTGGCGCATTGATGTGCCTCGTCCTGCTGATGAGCTTGATGTCGACGCCGGCGACGCGGAATTTCTTCCTGATCTACCTGGCGGCTGGAATCGTGATCTATTTCGTCTATGGCATTCGCAGTTCCAACTTGGGACGCGGCGTCATCGTTACGGGCCACGAGGCGAGCCCACTGGAGCTGCCGCACAAAGGCGACTTAGAGTAGGGGATTGATTGGTCGCTCGCGGCGCCGTCCCGCTAGTCGCGCAGCGCGGCCGGCACCATCGGGCCGATGGTCGCGAGCAGCGCCTCGTAGACCTTCGGGTTTCCCGCGACGACGTTCTTGCCGAGCGCGTATTCCGCGCCGGCCGGCGTGCCGATACGCCCGCCGGCTTCTTGAATCAACAGCGTGCCCGCCGCCGTATCCCAGGGCGACAAGCCGAATTCCCAGAACCCGTCGGTTCGCCCGGCCGCGACATAGGCCAGATCCAGTGCGGCCGAGCCGGGCCGGCGCACCCCGGCTGCCACGGCCATGACGGCTTTGAGCATCGCCAAATAATCATCGACATGGATGTCGCCCGCGCGAAACGGAAAACCCGTGCTGATCAGGGCGCCCTCGAGCGTGCGCTGCGTGCTGACCCGGATCTTCTTGCCTTCGAGCTGCGCGCCCTCGCCGCGCGAGGCCGTGAAGAACTCCTGGCGCATCGGATCGTAGACGATTGCGTGTTGCAGGCGATTTTTCTGTTCGACCGCGATTGAGACTGAAAACGTGGGGAAACCATGCAGGAAGTTCGTCGTACCATCGAGCGGATCGATGATCCAGACGAATTCGCCTTGGCCGCTGCGGCCGCTTTCTTCGCCGAAAAAAGCGTGTTCCGGGTAGCTCTTGCGCACCGTCGCGATGATTTCGGCTTCCGCCTTGCGATCCACGTCGGTGACGAAATCGTTGCGGCCCTTCGTGTCGATTTTCAGCGAATCGAGCCTCGAGAGGCTCCGCACGATCGAATCCCCGGCGCGCCTGGCGGCGCGCATACCGATATTGAGCAGTGGATGCATAACGTGGCGCTAGAATAACAGAGCATGAGTGGTCACGTTCGCATCGTCCTCATTGATCCCAGCCACCCGGGCAATATCGGCTCGGTCGCGCGCGCGATGAAGAATATGGATCTCTCTGATCTGGTGCTGGTGCGGCCCCGATCCTTTCCGCACGCCGAGGCCAATGCGCTCGCGGCGGGGGCCGACGATATTCTCGCGGGCGCGCGCATCGCCTCGACCGTGACCGAGGCGATCGCCGACTGCTCGTTCATAGCCGGAACGACCTCGAGGCCGCGCTCGTACTATTGGGAATTCACGACTCCCCGGGACGTGGCTTCGCGAATCGTCGATTTGCCGGCGGAAAATCGCTCGGCGCTGTTGTTCGGCTCCGAGCGCTACGGCCTCGGCAACGACGACCTGCGGTACTGCAACGTGCTCGTGCGCATTCCGGCAAACCCGGAATATTGTTCCTTGAATCTGGCGATGTCGGTGCAATTGCTGAGCTATGAGATTTTTCTCGCCCGGCACCAGCCGCGCTCTCATACGCAGCTCGAATTGCCGCTCGCGCCATCGGCGGATGTCGAACATTTTTACGCGCATTTGCTCGAAGTCTTGAACGAGATCGATTTTGCGGATCGCACCGGCCATTTGATGGAGCGGCTGCGGCGTTTGTTCAATCGTGCGCAGCTCGATCGCAACGAATTGAATATCCTGCGCGGAATATTGAGCCACGTGCAGGGCAGACGCGGCCAGTCGCGGGCCAAGAGCGGCGCATGAGCATGCGCTCCGGCCGATGAACGCGCGCCGCGCCTCATGAGTGCCCCGGTCTACTTGGACTACGCGGCGACGACGCCCGTCGACGCCGGCGTGGCTGCACAGATGGCGCAGTGCCTCACCATCGAGGGAACATTCGGCAATCCGGGTTCGAGCAGCCATGAATACGGCGACCGTGCGCGATCGGTCGTGGAGGCGGCGCGCAGCCAGGTTGCCGCCGCGGTCGGCGCCGAGACCAGCGAGGTGGTCTGGACCTCGGGGGCGACCGAAGCGAATAATCTGGCGATTTTCGGTGTCGCCAATTATTACCGCGACCATGGACGGCACATCGTCACGGCCCGGACCGAGCACAAGGCCGTGCTCGACCCCTGCCGTGAACTCGAGCGGCGCGGCTGGCGCGTAACGTATCTCGTGCCGGACAGCAGCGGCATCGTGGATCCGGCGCAAATCATGCGGGCGCTGGAACGAGAGACCGTGCTCGTCTCGCTGATGCACGTGAACAATGAAATCGGCGTCGTCCAGGATATCGAGGCGGTCGCTGCGCTCTGTGCACGCCACGGGGGCGTGCGTCTGCACGTTGATGCGGCGCAAAGCTTCGGCAAGTGCCACATCGATTTTGCGTCGTCCGGAGCCGACCTGATGTCGTTGTCGGCTCACAAGGCGTATGGCCCCAAGGGTGTTGGTGCCTTGCTGGTATCCGCGCGGCGCGGCGTGCAACTCGAGGCGCTGCAATACGGAGGCGGCCAGGAGCGCAATTTGCGTTCCGGTACGCTCGCGACGCATCAGGTGGCGGGAATGGGCGCGGCGTTCGCGCTCGCCACGGCCGATGCAACAGACATCGAGGGCGAGCGGTGCCGCATTGCCGCGCTGCAAAGCCGGCTGTGGCGGGGTATCGAGGCGCTGGGCGGTGTATTGCGCAATGGTGCCGCAGCTCACTGCGTGCCGCAGTTGCTGAATCTGTCGTTCGAGGATGTCGAAGGCGAGAGCTTGCTGGCGGCCGTGCGCCCGCACCTGGCCGTATCGACCGGCTCGGCGTGCGCGTCGGCGACCAACGAAGCCTCCTACGTCCTGCGCGCATTGGGCCGCGACGAACGACTCGCCGAGAGCAGTCTGAGATTCAGCCTTGGCCGCTATACGACCGAGGCGGACATCGACCGGGCGATCCAAGCGGTCGCCGACGCCGTGACACGGCTACGACGAATCGGCGGCAAATGAACTACAGCGAACTGACGCGCCGTTATTTTGAGACCGCGGGCGCCGCGGGTGTCTTGAGCGGCGGATGCGTCGGGCGCGGTGCCGCCGGCACGCGCCGCGCGGGGACCTGGGTGCAATTCGATATTCAGCTCGAGCCCGGCGGCGAGCCGCAGCGGCGCATCCTGGCGGCTCGGTTCTTGGCTTTCGGCTGTCCGCATACGATCGCGGTGGCCGCCTGGGTCTGCGAACGGGCGGCTGGAACGTTCTGCGCTGCGGCCTTGCCCGAAACGGCACAAGCGCTCTGCCGGCGCTTCGAGGTCCCGGCCGAGAAACTCGGGCGCCTGCTGGTGATCGAAGATGCCTGGGCCGCCGCCGCCGCAGCGGCCCAGGCGACCGCGCGGGTTACGATCTCGTGAAATACGACTTGCATCCCGTGCGTTCTCCTGGGTGCCGTGTTATGTATATCTTTCAAGGGTGGGATTAATTCGGTAGGGCGGTGTTTATGGCGATATTGTTGACCGAATCGGCTGCGGACCGGGTTCGAACGCATCTGGCCAAACGCGGTGCCGGGCTGGGGTTGCGGCTCGGCATCAAAAAAACCGGCTGCTCGGGCTTCGCCTATGTCGTGAACTATGCCGATGAAATTCGTGCGGAAGATGCCGTGTTCGAAGTCCGTGGCGTCAAAGTCATCGTGGATTCGACGAGTTTGCCCTTGATCGACGGTACCCTCGTCGATTTCGTCAAACAGGGCCTCAACGAGGCGTTCAAGTTTCAGAATCCAAAGGCCAAGGGCGAATGCGGCTGCGGCGAGAGCTTCAGCGTCTGAAGCCCGCGATGGGCGCCCGACAAGAGCGCCATTTTTCCAAGTAATACAGGCACTTCGGCCGCCATTGCGATTGCTTGGCAGCGCTCCCTCGGTTAAACTTCGCGGTCTTTGTCGGCCCCCCCGCCGGGCGGGCCGCGTTATTTTTAGTCTTCGAGGTCATCATGGCAGTTGAGCGCACTCTTTCCATCGTCAAGCCCGACGGCGTCGCCAGGAATTTGATCGGCGAGGTTTACTCGCGATTCGAAAAGGCAGGATTGCGCGTCGTCGCCGCCCGCATGCTGCAGCTCTCGCAGGCGCAAGCCGAGGCGTTTTACGGCGTGCACCGGGAACGGCCATTCTTCAAGGACCTGGTGCGCTTCATGACCTCGGGCCCCGTGATCGTTCAGGTGCTCGAGGGCGAGGGCGCAATTGCCAAGAATCGCGATGTCATGGGCGCCACCGATCCCAAGAAGGCCGCCCCCGGCACCATTCGCGCCGACCTGGCGACGAGCATCGACGAAAACATCGTGCACGGCTCCGACGCGGCCGATACTGCGGCTCGCGAGATAGGTTTTTTCTTTCGCGAGATTGAGGTCTGCCCGCGTACGCGCTAGCGTACGCCGCAGAATTCTCTTGAGGAATGCAACCGGTGGCGGGTGATCGCGTAAATTTGCTCGGCTTGCCGCGCCTCGAGCTCGAGGCGTTCGTCGCGCAGCGACTCGGCGCGAAGCCGTTTCGCGCGCGGCAGCTCATGAAATGGATCTACCGTCGCGGCGCGGCGGATTTTTCGGCGATGAGCGATCTCGCCAAGGATTTCCGTGTCGCGCTGGAGACGGTCGCGAAAATCTCGGTCCCGGAGATCGTGACCGAACAGATCTCGGCCGACGGCACCCGCAAGTGGATGCTGCGGATGGACGAGGTCCAAGGCATCGAAACCGTTTACATCCCGGAGCCCGGTCGCGGCACGCTATGCATCTCCAGCCAGGTCGGCTGCGCCATGGATTGTTCGTTCTGCGCGACCGCCCAGCAGGGATTCAATCGCAATCTGAGCGTCGCAGAAATCGTCGGGCAGGTGTGGCTCGCGCAACGCGAGCTCAACGACACACGCGTTGATGAGCGCAAGATCACCAATGTCGTGTTCATGGGCATGGGCGAGCCACTCGCGAATTATCGCAACGTGGTGCCGGCCATGCGAATTCTGCTCGATGACCTGGGATACGATTTATCGCGGCGCCGCGTAACCTTGAGCACCTCGGGCCTCGTGCCGCAGATTTACAAGTTGGCGGAGGAATGCAACGTGGCGCTCGCGGTATCCTTGCATGCGCCGAACGATGAGCTACGCAACGAACTCGTGCCGATCAATCGGAAACATCCGATCGAGGAGCTGTTGAACGCATGCTGGCATTATCTGGAGAAACAAAACGGCCGCAGCGTCACGTTCGAATACGTGATGCTCGACGGCGTCAATGACAAGCCCGAACATGCCAAACAGCTCGGCCGCCTGCTGCGCGGTAGGCCGGCGAAACTCAACCTGATTCCCTTCAACACATTTCCGGGAACCGGCTACCGCCGCTCGCCGGCTGCGGCGATCGTTCGCTTCCGCGACATTCTCAATGATCTGGGCGTCATCGCGACGATACGCAAGACCCGCGGCGACGATATCGATGCCGCGTGCGGCCAGCTTGCCGGCCGAGTCACCGATCGCACTTTGGTGCGGCTCGGCAGCCGGGTCATGAACCCTTCCGAACGTCCCGCGGCGGTGAGATGAAAATTGTAACAGCCGTTCTATTGCTCAGCGTCGCTTTGGCGGCATGCGTCAGCAACAAGTCCGCGCCCACTCAGACGCCGACGGCGGCGGCCTTGACCAACGCGCAAATCGCGATTGAATACATGCGGCTCGACAAGCTCGCCACCGCGCGGGAATTCATCGAACGCGCGCTGTCGCAGGATCCGGGCGACGCCAACGTTCAGGCCGCCGCCGGCATCGTCTACGAGCGGTTGGGTGAAATGCCGAAGGCCGAGCGCGCGTTCGCCGCTTCGGCGCGCATCGGCAAGAAGGATCCGAACATTCTCAACAGCTATGCGGGTTTTCTGTGTCGCACGCACAAGGCGGCCGAAGGCGAGAAGTTGTTCATGAAGATCGTTCGGGATCCGCTCTATCAAACGCCCGAGGTCGCCTACGTCAATGCCGGCGTCTGTGTGCGTGCCGCAGGCAACAACATCGCCGCGGAGCACTATTTTCGGCAGGCGCTCACCATTCGCCCCAAGATGCCGGAGGCGATGCTGCAGCTAGGCGAGTTGCTGCTCGAGCGCGGCGACACGACCGAAGCCAGGCACACCGTGCTGCTTTACCTGGCGGTCAATGAATCATCCCCCGATATCCTCTGGTTAGGTTTGCGTACCGAACGCAAAGCGGGCGATGCGACGGCGGCCGCTTCATACGCACAACGGCTGCAACAGGAATTCCCCGCGTCCGAGCAGGCGCGCATGCTCCAGTCCGGCCTGGCGCGATGAGCGAGCCGACGAGAGCACCGGGCGCACGCTTGCGTAGCGAGCGTGAACGCCGGGGACTCAGCGTGCAAAAGGCGGCCGAGGAAATGCGGCTCGATGCATGGGTCATCGAGGCGCTCGAAGGGGATCAATACGAGCGTGTCGGACCGGCGGTCTACGCCAAGGGTCACTTGAAGAAATACGCCGGCATGTTGGCGATTCCCTGGGAAGAGGTCGTCGCGGCCTATGATTCGCTGCATCCGAATGTAGCGGATACAGCTGCGCAACCACCTGCGGTTCGTCTGCGCTCGACGCCTCAGCTCGTCAATAATCTGCCCTCGGGGCAAATCGCCGCAGCCGCGGCTTTCGTGTTGATCGTCGCGGGCGTGCTGTGGTGGAGACCGTGGCAACAGCGCGCCGCCGTTGTTCCGGGCGGCGCGCAAGCTAGCGCGCAATCGCCGGGGCGGGCGGCACCGGCCGGTGCGCAATCCGCGTCAGCCCATCAAGCTTCGACGAGCGATGCGCGCACGGGGGACGCGCGCACGGGGGATGCGCGCGCGGGAGATGCGCGCGCGGGCGATCAGGCCCGGGCCGGAGAGGCGGTTGCCGTCGGTGAGGCCGCCGGGGCCGATCAGCCGACAGCGATCAATGGGGGCACTTCCGAATCGGCCGGGCCATCGGCGAACGTCGTAACCGCGGCGGGCGCCGCCGGCACCGGCGCTGTAGCCGCCGAAGCGGGCGCCGGTCGAGCGCGCCTGCGCCTGAGTTTCTCGACGGACTCCTGGGTCGACGTTCACGATGCGGCCGGCAAACGCATCTTCAGCGGCTATGGCCGCGCCAATAGCGTCAAGACCATCGCGGGAGAGGCACCGCTGCGGGTATATCTCGGCTACGCGAACGGCGTGCAGCTCGAGATCAATGAACACGCGGTGGCGATTGGGCGGCCGTTCGTGCGCGGCGACGTCGCGCGCTTCGAGGCCGGTGCCGACGGCGTCCTGCGCAGCTATCCGAACAACGCGCAACCGCGCGGCTGACGGTGCTAGGTTGAGCAAAATCATCGAGCCTCTGCGCGGCGTGCACGATATGTTGCCGGCCCAGGCGGCCGCGTGGCAGTTTCTCGAATCGGCGACGCGAGAGGTCTTCGCGTCCTATGGTTACGAGGAATTTCGCGTACCCATCATCGAGCAGACGCAGCTATTCAAGCGCTCGATAGGCGATTTTACCGACATCGTCGAGAAAGAGATGTTCAGCTTCGTCGATCAGGGCGAGGACCACATCACCCTGCGTCCCGAAGCCACCGCGGGGATCGCGCGCGCGATGATTTCCAACGGCTTGCTGCGTGAGAACCGATTGCGCGTCTGGTGTATGGGTCCGATGTTTCGCCGCGAGCGTCCGCAGGCGGGGCGCTATCGCCAATTTCACCAAATCGACGCCGAGGCGTTTGGCTTCGTGGGACCCGATGTCGACGCGGAGATCATCCTGCTGGCGGCGCGTCTGCTGCGCCGACTGGGCCTATCGGGCGTGAAATTGCAGCTGAACTCGCTAGGGACCCCGGAATCTCGTGCAATTTATCGCGAGCAACTGATTGCGTATTTCAGCGCGCACGCCGCTGCGCTCGACGAAGACAGCAGGCGGCGGCTGCACGGCAATCCGCTCAGAATCCTGGACAGCAAGAATCCGGAGACTCAGCGCATCGTCGCCGGGGCACCGCTGCTCGTGGAGTCCCTCGATGCCGAATCGAAAGCTCATTTCGCGTCCCTTTGCGCCCACCTGCAAAGCGCCGGCATCGAGTATCATGTGAACCCGCGCCTGGTGCGCGGCCTCGATTACTACACGCGCACCGTCTTCGAATGGATCACCGACTCTCTGGGTTCACAAAGCACGGTATGTGCCGGAGGCCGCTATGACGGCCTGATCGCGCAGTTGGGCGGCACGGCCACGCCGGGTATCGGTTGGGCCATGGGACAGGAGCGCATCGTCATGCTGCTCGAAAAAGCGGGTGCGGTACCGGCCGGCGACCGGCCGCAGGTTTATTTGGTGATGGTCGGGGAACGGTCTGACATTCTGGGGCTCCAAGTAGCCGAGCGGCTGCGCGACAGCTGGCCTGGGCTGCGATTGCAGTCCAATCTCGGTGGTGGCAATTTCAAGGCGCAATTCAAGCGCGCGGACAAGAGCGGCGCACGCTACGCGATCATCGTGGGGGAAAACGAAGCCGCGCGCGGCGTCGTTGCCCTCAAGGATTTGCGCGGCGAGCGGCCCCAGGAAGAATGTGCGATCGATCGTATCGGCGAATTGTTGGGCGGCTTGTTGGGTCTCGAGCCTTAAGGCGGCGGAGTAATCATGGCAGACGATTTATTGACCGAGGAAGAGCAAATCGAGGCCGCCAAGCGCTTCATGAGCGAGAACGGCGCTTGGCTGATCGCAGGCGTGGCGCTCGGTGCGGCACTGCTGTTTGGCTATCGTTATTACGACAACTCGCGCAACGAGCGTGCCATGAAGGCGGCCGACGAGTTCGGTGCGATGACCTCGGCGATCGACAGAAACGATCGAGCCTCCGCGCGGCGAATTGCGGAGGGGATCGTACAATCCTATTCCGGCAGCCCATATGCCGATCAAGCGGAGTTGACGCTCGCGCGTCTGCTCGTCGATGAAGGCAAGAGCGCCGATGCGATTGGACCGCTCATGGAGGTCATGACGGGTTCCAAGGATACGGAACTGAAAAATATCGCGCGTCTGCGCATTGCGCGCATTCAGATCGATCAAGGCAAGCCCGATGATGCGATTCAAACCCTCGCGGGCGGCGACTCCGCATCCTTCGCGTCGCGCTACCACGACGTTCGCGGCGATGCGCTATTGGCGAAGAAAGACACGAGCGGCGCGGCCGCCGAATATCGCGCCGCGCTCGGGGCGAGCGATCCACAGAACGCCGACGCGGCGCTGCTGGAATTGAAAATCGCCGATCTCGGCGTGCCCCCCGCAGCCCCCGCAGCCCCCGCGGCCTCTGCACCCCCTGAACCCGTCGTCAACAAGGCGAAACCCTGATGCGCTGTTTGCTTCCCCTTGGCCTAGCGGCCTTCATTATCGTCGCGGGCTGCAGTAAGGACAAAGATGTCGAACCGCCGGCGAAATTGGTCGACTTTCCGCAAACACTGCCGGTCAAGGAGATCTGGAGTCAGGGACTAGGCGGCGGCAAGAAGCAAATGGTGCTGAGGCTTGGCCTGGGTCCCGCGCTCGATAACAAGACCGTGTTTGCGGCCTCCCACAAGGGCGAGGTGCTCGCCGTTGCCGTGGATACCGGCCGGCAGCTCTGGGTGAAGAATCTCAAGCTGCCTTTGTCGGCCGGCCCGGCAGCCGCTCTCGGCATGGTCGTGGTTGGCTCCAGCAAGGGCGACGTGGTCGCCTTGGACGGCGCCACGGGGCGCCTGCTATGGGCTGTGCGCGTCAACTCGGAATTGCTGTCGCCGGCGGCGATCGGCGAGCACGTCGTCGTCGTGCGCTCGGTGGACGGGAGGCTGCGGGGTCTCGATGCCCAATCGGGCAAGGAATTGTGGTCCGTCGAACAACAGGTGCCCAGACTGAGCCTGCGCGGCACGGGGACTCCGGTCATCGCCAAGGATTTGGCGATTTGCGGGTTCGATAATGGCAAGGTAATGGCCGTTTCATTGAGTACCGGGGACACGGTTTGGGATACTGCGCTTGCGGCGCCGCATGGCCGCACGGAACTCGACCGCTTAGTCGACGTCGATGCGGCCGTACGCGTGATCGGCAACGACGTCTACGCGACGGGTTTCCAGGGGCGCACCGCCATGCTGGCGCTCGATTCGGGCCAGATCTGGTGGGCGCACGACATGTCGAGCTATCGCGGCATGTCGGTCGATGCCGATCGCGCGTTCGTCACGCAGTCCGACGGTGTCATCGTTGCTTTGCGCGATCGCGACGGTTCGGAGGTTTGGCATAACGACAAATTGAAGCGGCGCGGCCTCTCGACACCCGTGATCCTCAGCAGCGCGGTCGTGGTCGCGGATTATCAGGGCTACGTCCATTGGCTCGATAAAGCCACAGGAGTCCTGGTCGCCCGCAAGCAAGTCTCGAAATACAGGGTCTCGAACTCGCCGGTTGCTGTTGATAACACGGTGGTCGTGCTCACGGACGGCGGCAATCTGGCGGCGTTTCGCGCAACGCCGCCGGCGGCGCCGTCGGCGCCGGCTAAGAGCCCGTAAGCGAGATCTCTTGCTGCCGGTAGTCGCGCTGATCGGTCGACCAAACGTCGGGAAATCGACGCTGTTCAATGCGATGACGGGGACGCGCGATGCGCTGGTCGCCGACCTGCCGGGGCTGACGCGCGACCGCCAGTACGGGTTCGCGCGTCGTACCGATGTGCCGTGCATCGTCGTCGATACGGGCGGCCTCGTCGAAAACGCCAATGAAATCGAGAGTCTGATGATCGCGCAGACCGATCGCGCGATCAGCGAAGCCGACCGTATCATCGTCTTGGTCGACGGCCGCGCCGGAGTGACGCCGCAGGATCAATTCGTCGCGCGCCTGGCACACCGCAGCGGCAAGCCGGTATTCCTCGCGGTCAACAAAACCGAGGGCTTCGACCCCGATATTGCGGTCGCCGATTTTCACGGGCTGGGTTTGGGCGAGCCGCACCCGATCGCCGCGGCGCACGATCAAGGCGTGATCTCTTTGCTCGAAGCGGCTCTCGTCGGACTCGTTCCGGATCCGCAAGACGGGCCCGAGATGACCGGCATCAAGGTTGCGGTAATCGGTCGCCCCAACGTCGGCAAGAGCACATTGATCAATCGTCTGCTGGGCGAGAATCGCATGGTCGCCTTCGATCAGCCGGGAACGACGCGGGACGCCGTACTCGTGCCGTTCGAGCGCGACGGCGAGCGCTATACGCTCATCGACACGGCCGGTGTCCGCCGCCGCGCGCGCGTCGAGGATGCGGTCGAGAAATTCAGCGTCATCAAAACGTTGCAGGCGATCGAAACCGCTCACGTCGTGGTCGTCGTCATGGACGCGCAAGATACAGTGGCCGAGCAGGACGCGAGCCTCCTCGGCACGGTCATCGAACAGGGGCGGGCACTCGTGATCGCGATCAACAAGTGGGACAACATTCCCATCGAGCAGCGCGATCTGATTCGCCAGCAGATCGAGCAGCGCATTCCGTTTGCCGATTTCGCGCCGCTGCATTTTATATCGGCGCGCCATGGCAGCGGCGTCGGCGAGTTGTTCGCGTCGGTCCGCAAGGTCTACGCGGCGGCCATGCGGGAAATGACGACTCCCGAATTGACGCGCGTGCTCGAAGCGGCGATCGAAACCCATCCGCCGCCCGTGGTGAGGGGACGGCGCATCAAGTTGCGTTATGCGCATCAGGGCGGCCGCAACCCGCCGATCGTCGTGATCCACGGCAACCAGACCGATCATGTGCCCGAGGCCTACCGGCGCTACTTGGTCAACGTCTATCGCAAGGCGTTCGCGCTCGAGGGAACTCCGGTGCGCGTCACGTTCCGCGGCGAGGAAAATCCGTTTGCCGGCAAGCGCAATCCGCTCACGCCGAGACAGGTACGCAAACGCAAGCGGTTGATTCAGCGCAATAAGCGCTGACGTACGGTTCCGGCGTTTGCATTAGACTATTCGCGCAGGGAGGTCGCAGGGCAGGTCTATGCCTAAGTTCATTGGAACCAAAGCTTTTCGCGTTATCGCCGCCGTCTCAGGACTAATGGCGCTATATGGCGCGGCGGGATTCGCACTGGCTCCGCGATTGTTGCGCTCGGCGCTGCTCGAGGACATTCCGAAGCAGACCGGCGCAATCGCTGCCGTCGGCCCGATCCGGATCAATCCGTTTCTGCTGCAGCTCGAAGTCAAAGATTTTTCGCTGACGGCGAACTCCGGCGAGCGCTTGCTGGGCTTCGAGCGCCTGTTCGTCGATTTTGGGCTCGCTTCGTTATGGCGCCGTGCGTTCGTTTTCAAGGACATCGAAATAGACGCGCCCTTCGTGAACGCGGTCGTCGCCGACGACGGGTCGCTGAACCTCGCGCAGCTGAAATCAACATCCCCGCCGCCACCGCCGCCACCGCCGCCGCCGCGCACCGAGCCGCAGTCGTTGCCGCGGATTCAGGTAGCTGCATTCAGCGTGACGCGAGGCGTCGTCAGTTATGAGGATCGCAGCCGTCCCGCGCATTTCGCGACGCGGCTCGAGCCGATCACCTTCGATCTCAGGGATTTCAGCACCGATGCACAAGGCGGAATGTTCACATTCAACGGTGCCTCGAAACGCGGCGAACGCTTCGACTGGCGCGGACACCTGTCGGTCCAGCCGGTTGAATCCGACGGACAGCTGCGCATCCAAGGTCTACGCGCGCAAACCATTGGCGAATACGCCGGGGACAGGCTGGGTTTCGCGATCGATTCCGGCAGCATCGACGTCGATGCGCATTACCGATTTGCATTGCGCGACGCCGTCGGTCTGCAAGTCGACGGGGTCAAGGTGGTGCTCAAGGATCTCGCGATCAAACCCAAGAACGCGGAGCCGGCAACGGAGCCCGACTGGGTCGTGGTACCGGAACTAGAGGCCACGAGCGGCTCCTTCGACCTCGAGGCCCGCAAGGCGCAGATCGATACGGTGGCATTGACCGGACTCAAGCTGCTGGCGTGGATGGACAAAGACGGGTCCATCAATTTGACGCGGCTCGCTGCGCCCGCGACCGCACCCGCTACGGTTGCCCCCCAAGCTACGGCAGCCGCCCCCGGCTTAGGAGCCGCCCCCGGCGCAGGAGCCGCGCCCGCTGCGGCAGCCGCCCCCGCTGCGGCAGCGAGCGCGCCGCCGTGGAGCGTGGAATTGCGCAACTTCGGCATAAGCGAGGCGAATATATCCTTTGAGGATCGATCCATGAGCCCTGCGGCAAGAATCGTACTCGCGCCTCTGTCGCTGCGGGTAACGGGTGCGAGTCTCGATCTTGCACGCGCGGTTGCGATCAATCTGGAAACGAAGATCAACGATTCAGGCGAATTCGCCATGAGCGGCGAGCTGACGCCGCAGCCCTTGTCCGCCGATCTGGGAATGAAACTCAAAGGATTCGAGCTCAAGGCGCTGCAGCCTTATATCGCGCAGCGGACCGCTATGAACTTGACCGACGGGCGCCTGAGCGCGAGCGCCAAGATTCGCTACGGCCAGCTCAAACCGCGTGCGCAGGTATCGGCGGACCTCAGCGTGGAGAATTTGCACACGGTCGACAATCAGCTGCGCGAGGATTTCATCAATTGGCAGCGTCTGGACATACTCGGCGTCTCGTTCCAGCAAGAGCCCAACCGCTTGACGATCGATCGAATCGTCGCGCTCAAGCCCTATGCCCGAGTCATCATCGAATCGGACAGCAGCCTCAACGTCGCGCATATTCTGGCGGGCCCGGCGCCGGCTCGCCCGCCGCAGGCGCCATCCCCGGCCGCCCCGCCGGCGCAGGTGGAGGCGCCGCCGGGGGTGCACCCTTCCGCCCCTTATGCCATATCGATACGCAGCATCGAGCTTGCATCGGGCCAGGCGAATTTTTCGGATCTGTCCGTTACGCCCAACTTCGCGGCCGGTATTCAAGAACTGCACGGTACGGTGCGCGGCCTGTCATCGCAGCCGAATTCGCGCGCGCAGGTTGATTTGCACGGTCAGGTCGATCCTTTCGCTCCGGTCGCGATCTCCGGGGAGGTCAACGTTTTGAGCCCCGCTCTTTACTCCGATATGACCTTGAGCTTCCGCAACATCGAGCTGAGCATCTTCAATCCCTATTCGGGCAAGTTTGCGGGCTATTCGATCAGCAAAGGCAAGCTTACGACCGAGTTCAATTACAAGGTCGATGGCCGCAAGCTCGATGCCAAACATCACGTCATCATCGATCAGCTCGAGTTCGGCGAGAAAACCGCGAGTAAGGACGCGGTTACGCTGCCGGTGAAGCTCGCGGTAGCGCTGCTCAAGGATCGAAACGGCGTCATCGATCTCGACCTCCCGGTCAGCGGATCGCTCGACGATCCGAACTTCCACCTCGCTCCGGCGATTTGGAAGTTTCTCGGCAATTTGCTCGTCAAAGCGGTCACGGCGCCTTTCGCGCTGTTGGGCTCGCTTTTCGGCGGCGGCCCGGATATGCAATTCGTCGATTTTCGTCCCGGTGTGGCCGCGCTGGACGGCGCCGGCGCCGAGAAGCTCAAGGTCGTCATCCACGCGCTGCAGGAGCGTCCGCAGCTCAAGCTCGAAGTGCCGATCGCCGCATTGCCCGAGGTCGATCGTCCGGCGCTGATCGAGGCCCGATTCATCGCCGACGCCCAGGCTGAGCAAGCCCTGCAAGCCAACTCGCAACTGCGATTCAGCCAATTGGAGCCGGCAGCGCGGCTGCGTCTGTTGACGACGCTGTTCGGCAAGAAATTCGCGCACGCGCCGAAATTTCCCGACTCGCCCGGGGGCAAGCCAGCGCAAGCGGAGGAGGTCGTGGCCAAGATCGCGTTCCTCGAGGCGGAATTGAAAGCACAAATCGTCGTCGATGATGCCGATTTGCAAGGCTTGGCGCAGCAGCGCGCGTTGGTGTTGCAGCAAGCGCTATTGACCGATACGGCGCTCGACCCGGGGCGGGTTTTTCTCGTGGCCAGCGACAAGATCAAGTCACAAGACGGACTCGTGAGGCTCGAACTGTCACTGCGGTGACTTGCCGGGGGGCGCCTGCGGCCCCGATGATCGTCGTCGAGTCGAGGTGTGCGCCGTTCGGCGCACTCAAGCTATCCGTGTTTCGACCGACTCACTGTCGACCCGGCCCGTCAACGCCGCCCCCATTGCCCGGCTTTTGGGGCGCTTTTCCGCAATTGCGATCGGATGAAGTGTGACCCGGTCGTCATTCGTCATCCTCAAGCGCATACGGCCTCGGTCGCTATCAAGCGTATCGAGTTCATTCGTGCCGACTGAGCGACAGCAGCGGCAAGACGATCAACGAACAATAAACACCGGATGTGAGAGGCTGACTCGAATGTTCTTCAGAAAATCTGTCTCGGCGCGAATTTTTCTGGCATTCGCGGTAGTGATCGCCGTTTTTGGGGCGGCACTCGCCGTTAGCCTATTGCGGCTGTCCGAGTTCCATAAGGCCGTCAGCTCAGTCGCTGACCAGAGTTTGCCCAAATTCGAGAGCGCCAACGGCTGGGCCGCATACGCGATGCAATCCGCGATTCACATGCGCAACCTCTTGGTCGTCAATGATCCGGATAAGGTCGCCGCGGAGATCGCCGCGATCAAGCAGAATTCGCAAAATGCCTCGGAGTACATGGACATCCTGCGCACGGTTGCGCGCGGCGACGATGAGGTAACGCTGATTCAGGCAGTCATACGGGCCCGCGGCAATTATATGGCCCTGCAGGACCAGTTCTTGCAGGAAGTCGCCGCCGGAAAATTGGCAGACGCGCGCGAAACCTTGATGACTCGGGCCAGCGGACCAGAACTCGCCTATGTGGCAGAACTCACGCAGGTCAGCGACCTGTTCAAGGCGCAACTCCGGCAACACGTCGAAGCGGTTGCCGCTTCCCACGCGCAAGCGCGGAAAATCGTCTTTTCGATCGCGCTCGTGGCGGTTCTGGTCGCGGGCGCTCTGGCGTGGCTGATTGCGCGCGGTATTCGCGAGCCCTTGGCGCGGGCCGTTGGCGTGTTGGATGCGATCGAGCATGGCAATCTCGACACGCCGATTGCCGCGAGGCCGATCGACGAAACCGGCCGCGTGCTGACTGCGCTCGACGCGATGCAGCGCAGTCTCAAACGGCGCATCGAGACGGATCGCGCGACGGCCGAGGAGAACCTGCGGATCCGCACGGCGCTGGATCGCATCGGGGCGGGCGCCATGGTGGCGGATCTCGAGGGCAAGATCATCTATACGAACGACTATACGAACACAATTTTTCGCGAGCGCGAAGCCGAGATACGCAAGCCGCTGCCGGAATTCGATCCGGACAATATCGTGGGGCAATCGTTCGATTTGTTCCATCGCAGTCCGATGCATCAACGCAACATACTGGCGAGCCTCACCGGCAGTCACACGACCGACATCAAAATGGGCGATGTGACGCTGCGGATCGTGGCGAATCCGGTGACCACGGCGGAAGGCAAGCGCATAGGCACGGTCGTGCAGTGGCTCGACCGCACGCAAGAGGTTCTGGCCGAGCAAGAGGTCCAGGTCATGGTCACCAAGGCGCTCGAGGGAGACCTCACGGCGCGCATCGCGGAGGACGGCAAGCAGGGGTTCTTAAAGGAACTGGCGGAAGGCATGAACCGGCTGACCGCGAACATGGCGGAGGTCGTACGCAGCATGTCGCGAGCGGCCGCCGAAGTGCGCACCGGAGCGGACGAGATATCGAAGGGGAATTTGGATCTGAGCCAGCGCACCGAGGAGCAGGCCTCGAGTTTGGAGGAGACGGCCTCCTCGATGGAGCAAATGACCTCGACGGTCAAGAACAATGCGGACAACGCGGCGCAGGCGAATCAGTTGGCGGCGGCGGCGCGCGAGCAGGCCGAGCGCGGCGGCAAGGTCGTCGGCTCGGCGGTGACGGCGATGGGCGGAATCAACGCGGCGAGCAAGAAGATAGCCGACATCATCAGGGTGATCGACGAGATTGCGTTTCAGACCAATCTGCTGGCGCTCAACGCGGCGGTCGAGGCGGCGCGCGCCGGGGAGCAGGGCCGCGGCTTTGCGGTCGTGGCCTCGGAGGTGAGGAATCTGGCCTCGCGCAGCGCGGCGGCGGCCAAGGAGATCAAGGCTTTGATCCAAGACTCGGTGGGCAAGGTCACGGAGGGCACGAAGCTCGTCGACGAATCGGGCCGAGTGCTCGCGGAGATCGTCACCGGAGTCAAGAAAGTCACCGACGTGGTCGCGGAGATCGCGGCATCGAGCCGCGAACAGGCTGCGGGCATCGAGCAGGTCAATCAGGCCGTGACCTCGATGGACGGGGCGACGCAGCAGAATGCGGCGCTGGTCGAGCAGGCGACCGCGGCCGCACAGGCACTGACGGAGCAGGCCTCGAACCTCATGCAACTCATCGACCGGTATCAGATCGGCAGCGAGTCGGGTGCGCCGGCAGCGCAGTCGATTGCGCCCGCAACAAGGCCCAAGGGCTCCGTGCTCGAACGGCGCACGCCCAACCGGCCCTGGAGCGCCAACGCCAAGCCAAGCGCGGCCGGCGCGCGGGGCGCAATGGCCGCAGCAAGCGCGCCGCGCAAGGCCGCCGCGGCACATGCCGATCAAGAATGGACGGATTTCTAGGCGCCGCGCGTAAACAACGAGATTGCTCGAAGTTGGGATAATATAAACAGCGTGCCCGGGCATTGGGCCCGGCTGGAGTAAGTTGATGTTTATCCCTTTGCTGACTGTTCTGATCGTGATCGCAATCACGGGTCTGCGCGTCGCCCAAGAGTACGAGCGCGGAGTGATTTTTAGGCTCGGACGCTACAAGGGCCTGCGTGGCCCCGGGCTCTATTGGATCATCCCGCTCAATATCGAGCGATCCGTGCGGGTCGATGGGCGAACGCGGACCGTGTCGGCCGAACAGCAGGAAACGATCACGCGCGACAGCGTCACGATCAAGGTCAATGCCGTGTTGTGGTATCGAATCGTCGATGCGGCAAAATCGGTCATCGCGGTCGCCGATGCACCCGCGGCCGTCTATCAGCTGGCACTCACCGGCCTGCGTAACATCATCGGCCAGCACGATCTCGACGAAGTCTTGCAGGAACGAAACAAGATCAACGATCTGCTACGCGAATTCATCGCGGGTTCAACCGCCCAGTGGGGTCTGGAAGTGCAGCGCTTTGAAATGAAGGACGTCGAGCTACCCGTGGCGATGCAGCAGGTCATGGCGATGCAGGCCGAGGCGATTCGCGAAAAGCGCGCGCGGATCATCAAGGCCGAGGCGGAATTGGAGGCATCCGTGAAGCTCTCGGCGGCTGCGGCGCAAATCGCCGCGAATCCAGCCGCACTGGAACTGCGGCGTATGCAAATGATTTCCGAGGTCGGCGCCGAGAACAACAGCACGACGGTCATCATGATACCGTCTGACTTTGTGTCGCTGGCACACAGCCTCGACGATTATTTGCGAGAGCGCACGAAGAGCGCCGGGTCGACCCAGGCGTGATTCAAGCTCAAACCCCAATGTAGATGCGGACCGGTCGCGCGTCCCGTCATGCCGACTGCGCCGATCCGTGTGCCGGCGGCAATCCGCTGGCCCGGCTTCACGTCAACGGCGCTCAAATGGCAATACATGCTGACGAAGCCGCGCCCGTGATCGATGAATACGCTGTTGCCGTTGAAGAAATAATCACCGGTGTCGACGACGACGCCGCCGGCCGGCGCGAGCACCGCAGTGCCGCTGGGAGCGGCGATGTCCATGCCGGTGTGGGGATTGCGCGCCTCGCCGTTGAATACCCTGCGTGAACCGTAGGAGCTGCTGCGCACGCCGGGCACCGGGGCATCGAGCTGCAGGTCATCCGGTTGGCTGTCGGTCCAACGATTGAGTATGCGATCGATCCGCGCTTTCTCGCGCTCGAAGCGAGCGAGATCTTGCTTCGAAAGATTCACCTGCGCGGGGGGAACCGATAAGGACTGCGTCTGGTAGTCCTTCGGGCCGACCGAGAACTCGATCGTGGAATCGCCGCCGGCGCCCTTGATGGTGACGGCGCGTGTGCCGACGGGCGCCGAGAGCGGTATGCCGACGACCGCGATCCAACCGGCGCCGTCCCTAATCACCAGAGCGCGGTGTCCGTCCGCATCGACATCGGGGGGCGTTGCCGGGTTCTGCGCCGCAGAATTGGCGCTTGCGGGGAGCCGGATGATCTTGATTCCGCCGGGCACGGGTTCCTCGTTCGGCAACGATAGCGCCGAGGCGAGCGCCGGCATCACGCATAGCAGCGCCAGCAGCCGCCGGATCACGACGGTGGATCCTCGACCTTGGCGCGTAACCTGCCTGCGGCGAGCCGCGCTTCGATGATCGTGCCCGGCGGCGCTTGCGCGGCGTCGCGCAGTATCGCGCCGCCTTCGCGACTGACGATCGCGTAGCCGCGATCCAAGGTGGCGAGCGGGCTGACCGCTTGGAGCGTGCGCACGAGCGGCATCAGCCGTTCGCGCGCATGGCGCAGCAGCAGTTGCTGTGCGCCACTCAGGCGCGCAGCGAGCATCTGATGGCGTTGCGCAGCATCGCGAACGCGCGCGATGGGACTCAACTGCCATAGCAGGCTGCGGCGGTCGACTAATCCCGCGCGCAGCTCGGTCAGTCTCTGGCGCATGCCGCGCGTCAAACGATCCTCTAGGTCATCCAAACGCTGCATCTGCTGCGCCAGGCGCGCCGCGGGACTCACGAGCGCGGCCCGGCCGGTCAGCCAGCGCAATCGCTCTTGGCTGTCATTGAGTCGACGGCGCATACCTTGCTGCAAGCGTGCGCCTAAGGTGCGGACCGTATTGAGCCATTCCTGGGCATCCGGGACCACGATTTCGGCCGCGGCAGACGGCGTCGGCGCGCGCACGTCTGCCGCGAAATCGGCGATCGTGAAATCGACTTCATGGCCCACGCCGCTGACGATGGGTATCGGCGAGGCGACGATGGCGCGCGCCAACGCCTCATCGTTGAACGCCCAAAGGTCCTCGAGGGAACCGCCGCCGCGCGCCAAGATCAAGACGTCGCAATCGCCGCGCCGGCCGGCAAGCGCCACGGCCGCCGCGATTTCCGCGGCTGCATGCGCGCCCTGTACGGGAACGGGATAAATCAGCACAACGGCGGCCGGAAAGCGGCGCGCGAGCACATGCACGATGTCGCGGATCGCCGCTCCGGTCGGCGAGGTAATCACGCCGATGCGCTTCGGCAGGCGCGGCAGGGGCCGCTTGCGTTCGGCTGCGAACAGTCCTTCGGCCGCCAGCTTGGCCGTGAGTTCCTCGAATTGCCGTTTCAACGCGCCGAGGCCCGCGTCCTCCATGTGCTCGACGAGCAGCTGGTATTCGCCCCGCGGCTCATAGAGCCCGATCCTGGCTCGCACGAGCACCTTTTGCCCATCACGGGGCGTGAATGCCACGAGCATATTGCGCTGTCTGAACATGGCGCAACGAACCTGAGCGGTCGCATCTTTGAGCGAGAAATACCAGTGTCCCGAGCCGGGCCTGGCGAAATTCGAGATTTCCGCCTCCAACCAGAGACTGCCAAAACCGCGCTCCAGCAGGACCCTGACCTCGCGATTGAGGCGCGAAACACTGTAGATATCCCGGGCCGGTCGGGAGGCGGCATCGCTCGCCAGGGGGCTGTCGTTCGGGGGTATTTGCATCGGACCCATGATACTGCGGTTTACCGCACGGCAGCTGCAAGGTAGAATGCGCCGCCTCTTAGATGAACCTGCGTGAACGCTACCCTTATGCGTATTCTTGAAGAGGCCCTTACATTCGACGATGTGCTGTTGGTCCCCGCCTATTCGGAGGTCTTGCCGCGCGAAGTCTCCTTGAGTTCACAGCTGACGCGGGAAATTCGCGTCAATTTACCCGTGATGTCCGCCGCCATGGACACCGTGACCGAGGCGCGCCTCGCGATCACGATCGCCCAAGAGGGCGGCATCGGGATCATTCATAAGAACATGACGATCGAGCACCAAGCGCGCCAGGTGGATCGCGTCAAGAAGTTCGAGAGCGGCGTCATTACCGATCCGATCTCGGTCAATCCCGATATGACGATCCGGCAGGTCATTGAGCTCACGCGGGCGAAGAACATTTCCGGCGTTCCCGTGGTTCTTGGCACGAAAGTGGTCGGCATCGTCACGCATCGAGACCTGCGGTTTGAGACCAAGCTCGATGCGCCGGTCTCCTCGGTCATGACGCCGAAGGAGCGCTTGATCACGGTACGCGAGAATGCGCCGAAGGAAGAAGTGCTTGCGCTGCTGCACAAATACCGCATCGAGAAGGTATTGGTGGTCGCCGACGGTCATGAATTGAAAGGCATGATCACCGTCAAGGATTTCCAAAAAGCCACCGAATTTCCCAATGCCTGCAAAGACAGCGTCGGTAGCCTGCGCGTCGGCGCCGCCGTCGGCACGGCGCCGGATACGTTGGACCGCGTCGCCGCGCTGCGCGAGGCGGGCGTCGACGTGATCGTCGTCGATACCTCGCACGGACATTCGCGCGGCGTGTTGGAGACCGTTGCAAGGATCAAAGCCAAGTATTCCGATCTGCAGATCATCGGCGGCAATATCGTGACGGCCGAGGCGGCGCTCGATCTGGTCAGGCATGGCGCGGACGCGGTCAAGGTCGGCATCGGACCCGGGTCGATCTGCACGACCCGCATCGTCGCGGGCGTCGGCGTACCGCAAATCAGCGCAATTTCGCGTGTCGCGAAGGCCTTGGAGGGAACGGGCGTGCCCATCATCGGCGACGGCGGCATCCGTTATTCCGGAGATATCGCCAAGGCTCTGGCTGCCGGCGCCCACACCGTGATGATCGGAGGCTTGTTCGCCGGCACCGAGGAGTCGCCCGGTGAGGTCGAACTCTATCAGGGCGGCTCATATAAGGCGTATCGCGGCATGGGATCGATCGGTGCGATGGCGCAGTCTCACGGCTCGAGCGACCGCTATTTTCAGGACACGACGACCGAGCTCGAGAAGCTCGTGCCCGAGGGTATCGAGGGCCGCGTCGCGTACAAAGGCAGCCTCGTCGCAATTCTGCACCAGCTATCCGGCGGATTGCGGGCCGCGATGGGCTATACCGGCAGCAGCAACATCGAAGAGATGCGCACTCGACCCCAGTTCGTGCGCATCACCAACGCCGGAGTCCGGGAAAGCCACGTGCACGATGTGACGATCACCAAAGAAGCGCCAAATTACCGGATCGGTTGATGCTCGATATTCATGCCGACCGTATATTGATTCTCGATTTCGGTTCCCAATACACCCAACTGATTGCGCGCCGCGTGCGTGAGTTGGGCGTGTTCTGCGAGATCTACGCCTGGGACGCGAATCCCGACGACATCCGTGCGTATGCTCCAAAGGGCGTGATTCTCTCCGGCAGTCCAGAATCGGTCTACGACTCCGCAGGGCCGGCGGCGCCGCGAGTGGTGTTCGACCTGGAAGTGCCCGTGCTCGGCATCTGCTATGGCATGCAGACCATGGCGGCACAACTCGGCGGTCAGGTGGAATCCTCGAGTCATCGCGAATTTGGCAAAGCGCAAATCACGCCGACGGCCAAATCCCGGCTGCTCGATGGGCTTGCAGATCATCGCGGCGCGGACGGCGGACGTTTACTCGACGTCTGGATGAGCCACGGCGATCGCGTCGTCGCCGTGCCGCCGGGATTCACGGCGATCGCAAGCAGCGCGAACGCGCCGTTGGCGGCGATGGCCGACGAGTCGCGGCGATTGTATGCGGTGCAGTTCCATCCGGAGGTGACGCATACCGCGCAGGGAGGCGAAATCCTGCGGCGCTTCGTCCGCGAAATCGTCGGTTGCGCCGGAGACTGGCAGACGCGCAACATCATCGCGGATAGCCTCGCGCGCATCCGTGCCCAGGTCGGTTCCGACCTGGTGTTGCTCGGCTTGTCGGGAGGCGTCGATTCCTCGGTGCTCGCGGCGCTTCTGCATCAAGCCATCGGCGCGCAACTCCTTTGCGTTTTCGTCGACCACGGACTGCTGCGTTTGGGCGAGGGCGACCAAGTCATGGCGACCTTTGCGGAGCACATGGGCGTGCGCGTGATACGCATCGATGCCGAGGCGCGCTTCCTCGAGGCGCTCGCCGGCGAGACGGATCCCGAACGGAAACGCAAGATCATCGGAGCGCAGTTCGTCGAGGTGTTCGATGAAGAGGCGGGCAAGCTCGCGGGCGTCAAATGGCTGGCGCAGGGCACGATCTATCCCGACGTCATCGAATCGGCGGGCGCCAAGACCGGCAAGGCCCACGTCATCAAGTCTCACCACAACGTCGGTGGCCTGCCGCAGCGCATGAAGCTCAAGCTGCTGGAACCGCTGCGTGAGTTGTTCAAGGATGAGGTGCGAAAGCTCGGCGTTGAGCTCGGCTTGCCGGCCGCCATGGTCTATCGCCACCCGTTTCCCGGCCCGGGCCTCGGCGTGCGCATCCTCGGCGCGATTCAGAAATCCCATGTCGATTTATTGCGGCGCGCCGACGCCGTGTTCATTGATGAGCTGCGCGGATCCGATCTCTACGACAAGGTCAGCCAGGCGTTTGCGGTGTTCTTACCGGTACGTTCGGTCGGCGTCATGGGGGATGCGCGACGCTACGATTATGTCATTGCGCTCAGGGCCGTCGAAACGATCGACTTCATGACCGCGCGATGGGCGCATCTGCCGTACGATTTCCTCGACCGGGTCGCGCTGCGCATCGTCAATGAAGTGCCCGGCATTTCACGCGTCGTCTACGACATTACGGGCAAGCCGCCGGCGACCATCGAGTGGGAGTGAATCGAGCCTAGCCCAGCATCTGATGCGCCTCTCTTCGCTGCTTGGCGTTTTTCAGGATGATATGGCGCCGATGATTATCGACAACCCCCCATTCTTTGATCTCCTCCAGGGATCGAAAGCAGCCGAGGCAGGTAAGGTCATCGTCTAGGCAGCAATTTCGTATGCACGGGGATTGAGCGGAGCTGTCAATGTCACTCATAGACGTAGAGCTCAATTGCGAGGCTTCGAATTTGATCACACAGACCAAGGAGAATCCGGGCAATGCGTCACAAGGGCAGGGCGTCTGCATTGCCTATTCTGTGGAAACTGCCTGGGGCTTCTAATCTCGCGCGATAATGCATCGGTATGCGCAGGGGCGGGCATGCGTTTGGGCTGTGGCGCGCCTATCGGCAACCGTCATACCTCGAGTCTCGGAGAAACTCGTAGGTCCGTTCGACTTGGTCCAGCGAACTCTGCTTTCATCCCAATCGGCCGGGAGCAGGGGCCCATCAGCTGTACATATCGCGCTTGCCCCGCCGTGCCGTCAACCGATAAAACCCACGTATTCGTAACGAAATGCGCGCCTACAAAACTTTCCCGGGATTCAAGATGCCGTGCGGATCGAGCGCGTGCTTGACTTTGTGCATCAGTTCGATTTCCTGCGGACTGCGTGTATGGCCGAGAAACGCGCGCTTCAGTTGTCCGATCCCATGCTCGGCCGAGATCGACCCGCCCATCTCGCGCACGACCCCGTAGACGATCTCATCGACTCGATGGGCGCCGCCTTCCGGCAGTTCGGCGACCGAAACGCCGATGTGCACGTTGCTGTCGCCGATATGCCCAAAGAACAGATTCAGCGATTGCGGCCATTGCGTATTCAGCGCCGCCTCGCAACGCGCCGCAAACTCGCCGATCAGCCCGATCGGCAGGCTGACGTCGAAGTTGATGAGGTTCGGCAGCGCGTCGATCGCGAGCCCTTCGCGCAGACTCCAGATTGCCTGCGACTGGCGCAGCGAAGTCGCCACCACCGCGTCGTCGACGAGCCCCTGCTGCTGCCATTCGGCAAGACGTTCCTCGAGCGATTCGGCGAGGTCGCCGTCGTGCGTTTCGCTGCCGCCGCTCGGCGCCGCGCATTCGAGCAGCACGTAAAAGCCGTGCTGCACCGCCAGCGGCGCAGCGACGTCCGGCGTGTGCCGTGCGACGTAGCCATAGAAGCCCGGCCACATGACCTCGAAGCTGACCGCGGTCGGCATCTGCTCGCGTACACGGTGCCACAGCCGTACGACGGTATCGTAGTCGGCCGCGACGCACAGCGCGGTCACCGGCGTCGCGAGCCGCGGATGCAGTTTCAGCACCGCCCGCGTGATGACGCCGAGCGTGCCTTCGCTGCCGATGAACAGATGCTTGAGGTCATAGCCGGCATTGTTCTTCAGCATCTTGTTCAGCGAACTGACGACCGTGCCGTCCGCAAGCACGACCTCGAGCCCGAGTACCTGGTCGCGCATGACGCCGTAGCGAATCGCGCGGTTGCCGCCGGCATTGGTCGCGATATTGCCGCCGATCTGGCACGAGCCGCGTGCGCCGAGGTCGATTCCGAGCGAGAAACCCGCGTCCTCCACCGCTTGCTGCAGCGACTGCAACAGCGTGCCCGCGCGCACGGTGACGGTTGCGGCGGCCCTATCGAGTTCATCGACGCCCGCATACCGTTCGAGCGACAGCACGATCTCGCCGCGTTCCGGCAATGCCGGCACTGCCCCCCTCGCAAGTCCGGTGCGGCCGCCCTGCGGGACGACGGGCTGGCCAAAACGGCTGCAGATCTCGAGCGTGCGTGAGATCTGCGCGACGCAGGTCGGCCGCACGAGTGCGCGCGGCCGGACGCCGGCCTGCTCGTTGTAGGCAGTGAAGTAGCGCGGATCGACCTGCGCGCCGGGAGTGACGACATCGGCGCCGAGTTCGTTCCACAGCACGTCGATCGCGGTGCCGGTGCGGAGCGTCACCGGCGGAGCTCCATGAATTGCGTACGGATCATGATCAACTCTGTCTCAAACCAGGCACAGCCGGCGCGCGCCTTCGAGCAGGGTTGCGTCGTCCTTCGAGAAGCTCAGGCGGATCACGCCGTGATCGGTGCCGTCGCTGTAGAACGCCGACAGCGGAATCGTCGCGACGGCGGCATCGCGGATCAGGCGCAGCACGAAGTCGCCGTCGCTCTCTTGGGAAAAGCTGCGAAAGCGCGCGAGCATGAAGAAGCTGCCTTCGCTCGGCAGCAGCTCGAAGCGCGACCCGGCGAGCGCACCGGCGAGCAAGTCGCGCTTTCTCTGGTAAAACGCCGACAAACCGAGGTAGCTGCTCTCGTCGGCGAGCGCGTCGAGGAGCGCGTACTGCATCGGCGTATCGGCGGCGAACACCATGAATTGGTGAACCTTGCGGATCTCGCACATCAATGCGGCGGGCGCGAGGCAGTAGCCGACTCGCCAGCCCGTGACGTGATATGACTTACCGAATGAGGAGACGATCACGCTGCGCGCGGCCAGTTCCGCATGGCGCGCCATGCTGTGATGCACGGCGCCGTCGAAAACCACGTGTTCGTAGACTTCGTCGGAAAGGATCACGATGCCGGTGTCGCGTGTCAGCGCCGCGAGGCGCTCGATGTCGCCGGCGCTGTATATGGTCGCGGTCGGGTTGTGCGGCGTGTTGATGATGATCATGCGGGTGCGAGGCGAGAGCGCCGCAGCGACCGCATCCCAGTCGACCCTGAACCCCTGCGGCGACAGCTTGATACCGACGGGTGTCGCACCCTGCAGCCGGACGATCGGGGCGTAACTGTCGAATGCCGGTTCGAAGTAGATGACCTCGTCGCCGGGATGCACGAGCGCGCTGATCGACGCATACAGTCCCTCGCTCGCGCTGGCGATAATGGTGATTTCGTCGTCGGCGTCGTAGCGCGCGCCGGAGAGATGCGCGACCTTGTCGGCGAGCGCAGCGCGCAGCGCGCCGATGCCGGCCATCGGCGCATACTGATTATGTCCGGCGCGCATGGCTCGCACTGCCGCGTCGATGAGCTTCGGGTCGCAGGGGAAATTGGGCGCACCCTGCGACAGGTTCAGCGCGTCATGCCGTGCCGCCAGCTCGCCGATCACGGTGAAGATCGTCGTGCCGACATCGGGCAGTTTGGATCGAGGCGTGCAGACGCTTTGCATCGAGGCAATCTCCTGTCGACCGATCGGGTTTTCGGCAAAACCATCCTGGCCGGAGTCGGCGCTCGACGCCACCGTAAATTAAAAACGCAAAGAATTACAATGACTTGCGAGTGTGGCCGGCAATCGAGCGAGAGCGAACGGCGTTCAATGCGCCCTCTTGGCGCGGCAGTCATCGAGTTGATTCTTGGTCAGCGCCGGTAATGGCAAATCACTGAGTCCGGCGACATTGAATTCAATCGTGCGATCGCCTTCGTAGTAAAACGTCGCCCTGATTGCCAGCGACTTTGTTTTCGCGAGCTGATCGGCAACGCAGATTGCGGGACTCTTCGGATTGTCGTCGATCGTGCCGAAATCGAGTGTGTTGGTGGTCCCGTCGCTCAACATTTGTGCGCGCCAGATATCCAAAGCACCGTTGTCGAACTTAACCGGAACAAAACAGCCGTTTGAGCCGTCCGAAGTGGATCTGCAAAGGATTTGTCCGTGCTCGATGATCAAGCGTATCGTTGGGGAGTGAATTCGCGGTTGATAGAGCAGGGTCGCGCGTTGGGCTCCAGCATACGGAAATCCAAATTCGATCGTATTCCGCGATTTGACGATGGCATAACGCGATTTGTCGCCCGAACCCGAATCGGTATCTTCATGGTATTGCCAGCTCGTCGCCGCAACCGAGTTGGCATTCTGCGCGGCGGATGCCTGTAATGAGTCTTGTGCCGGGGCCTCAGCACTTGCGGGGGTCGCGGGCGCCTCAGTCTGCCGCGCAGACTGGCCGCATCCGATTAGCGTCGCAAGCACAATGGTACCCATTAAGAACTTCATGAAATCCCTACCTCCACAGAAAGAATCGAATCTACGGCGGCGGCGCCCAAATGCATCTAAAACGGCATAGCCGTGCGCAAGGTGTGCGCCAAATCACAAAACCGCCCAGTCGCGATTGGCGCATTCACCTTACTCTCAAACGCGTCACGTTTCATTTTCGACCCGGCGTCGAGAGCCGCGGCCTTTCGCACCGTTGATGCCGTGATCGTCTGTAGATTTCATCACATACCGGCTGCGAAATGCGACGATGCGCTCGCGCGCAGATGCGCTCGATGAGCACCCGCGGATCGGCCGGTCCGATCTCAGGCGACCGTGCAAGGGCGATGTTGCGTCCCCTCACCTGCGGTAATGAAAAGCGTGCGGCAGACCGCGCCCTTCGGGTGCATTTCCCAATGCGGCCAGTTCGCATTGAATTCATGGGTCGTCACCAGATATTCATGGTGAAAGTTCCCGAGCCTGCCGCTTGCGAGCTTATTCCCAAAATCCGCGTCGACCGCGAGCGGTTCGATGGAGGCGTCGCTGCGCAAGCGCCGATAGGTCGAGGAAAGGGAAAATGGGCCCGGGTTTGCCGTCATGTGCTCCCCTCCCATGTTCACCGAGCCGGTTTGACGGCCTTGAGATGACCGGGACGCAGCTCGCCACGGTCGACGACGAGCACCAGCTGACGCCAATTGTCGATGAAATGCGCGGTGCGCTGCGGACCGATTCGCGCTGTGATCAGCGCGTGCAGCGGTCCCTCCATGGCCGACAATTCCTGGTGCGCGAGTTCCTGGTACCATGCGTGCCGATCACGAATGTCGACCTCGGCGAAGCCCACTTCGCGCAGCCGCGCGGCGCTCTCGGCGAGAGTCGCCATGTTGTAGGTAATGCCTTCGAGGCGGAAGAACTCGAGCATCTCGGGCGAATACGGACCCGTCCCGCCGCGCAACCAATCGCTGGCGATGAAGCGGCCGCCAGGGCGCAGCACGCGCAGGACCTCGGCGAACATCGCGGACTTATCCGGTATCTGCACGATGGCGTCCTTCGAGAACACCACGTCAAAGCTGTCGGCCGGAAAAGGCAACGCGCCGCCCTCGACTGCTTTTCCTTGGATCCGATCCGCGAGACCCGCACGCTCGATGCGAGCGGTCATCGCTGCGATCAAGGCGGGATCGATGTCGATACCGATCACGCTTCGCGCCCCGTAATCGGTGACGAGCAGTGCATCGATCGCGCCGAGACCGCAGCCGATATCGAGGGCGCTGCAACCCGCGATGTCGCAGCCTTCGAACAGTCGCGCGAGCTCCGGCGCGCCGCCCGGCGACAAGAACCCGTCGCCCCAGATGATCTGGAGTAGCGTGAGCATGTCCTCGTCGTACTCTCCGGGTTGACTGAGCTGATCCACTTTTACACACATGCAGACTCCGCGGTATGCTGATCGACCACGCTGGCGAGGAAATTCAGACAGTTGAGCATCGACACCAACGCCCTGCGGCCAGAGGCGGTTTCGCACCGCGCCTTCGCCTCATTGGCGAATGCCGATTACCGGACCTATTTCATCTGTGCGTCCGCCGCGATGATGGCCGACAACATCGAACATGTCATCAGTTATTGGATGGTCTTCCAGAAATTTCACTCGCCCGCCTTGGGCGGCTTTGCGGTCATTTCTCACTGGGTTCCCTTCCTTCTGCTCGCGGGCTACACAGGCGCGTTGGCCGATCGAATCGATATTCGCCGGCTCATACAAGTCGGCATGCTGCTGTACATCGGGGTGTCGGTCTGTTGGGGGCTGATGTTCTTCAGCGATTCCGTCGCGCTCTGGAAGGCGCAGCTGCTGCTCGTCGTGCACGGTCTCGCCGGCGTGATCTGGCTGCCGGCATCGCAGGTGCTCATCAATCGACTCGTGGCACCCGATCAACTGCCGAGTGCCGTGCGCTTGAGCGCCACGGGCCGCTATCTGGGATTCGTTGCCGGGCCCGCGGTCGGGGCGGGCCTGCTCATGGTGTTCGGTCCGACGGGCGGCATCTGGGTGAACGCGCTGATCTACGTGCCCTTGTTCGTCTGGCTGATCCGGGCGCCCGGCGGCAGGGCTCCTGCGGGTCCGCGGCCGCTGCCCACGGTCATCGGCCGCACCGCGGAAATCTGGCTGACGATGCGCGTGGTTGCGCGCAACCCCGTGCTGCTGTCGATGACGATATTGGTCGGCGCGGCATCGTGTCTGGTCGGCAACGCCTACCAGGCGCAAATGCCTGGATTTGCCTCCGATCTGGGACACGGCCGCCCGGACCTTTCCTATAGCACGCTGCTCGCGGCGGACGCAGCCGGCGGGCTCGCCGGCGGCATCTTGTTGGAGAGCAGGGGCCTGTTGCCGCCCCGGCCGAACAGCGCGTTCATGCTGGCCGCGCTTTGGTGCATGGCCCTGCTGGTCTTCGCCTTATCGAACTCGTACCTGCTCTCGATCCTCGTATTGTTCGTGGCCGGCTTTGTGGAATTGGCGTTCAATGCGATGGCGCAAACCTTGGTTCAGATGAATGCGCCGGACGAGATCCGCGGCGGCGTCATCGGCGTCTTCTCGATGTCGGCCATGGGCCTGCGCACGTTCAGCGGTTTGAGCGTCGGCGTTCTCGGCGAAGCGCTCGGCATCCATCATTCCTTGGCGCTGAGTGCCGGGGTCCTTTTTGCACTCTATGCCACGATGTATCTCGTGCGCCTGGTTCGCCGCTAAATGGGTTTGAACGCGCCGACCGACGAGGATTTCATGCGGCAGGCGATTGCGCTCGCGCGACGTGCCGAGCAAGCCGGGGAGGTACCGGTCGGCGCGTTGCTGGTCATCGGCGGGCTGGTCATCGGCGAAGGCTGGAACCAACCGATATCGGCGCACGATCCGACGGCACATGCGGAAATCATCGCGCTGCGCGCTGCGGCCATGGTGGAGCGCAACTATCGTCTCGAGGCGGCGACCATATACGTGACGCTCGAACCCTGCGCGATGTGCACGGGAGCGATTCTCAATGCACGTGTTTCGCGCGTCGTGTTCGGTGCCTGGGATCGCAAGGCCGGCGCATGCGGCAGCGTATTCGACTTACCGCGGGAGCCGCGGCTCGCGCACCGACTCGACGTGTTCGGCGGTGTCTGCAGCGATGAATGCAGTGAATTGCTGCGACAATTCTTCGAGAAAAGGCGCTGAAACGGACAAAGCGCCGACCGCTAATTCAGCGTGGCGCTACCACCCCATACCCATTCGAGCAGATCGCGATAGCCGCGCACGTTATCGACGTATCGCACCGGCTCCCATCCGCGCGCGTAGCCGTTCTCGGTTTGCGTATACCAGTGTTCCTGTGCGAGCAGCGGCAGGAACTCGCGCACATCCTGCCATGAATCCGGATCGCGTCCGGCCTTTTGCGTGAGTACGCGTGCATCCTCCAGATGCCCGTAGCCGGTATTGTAGGCCGCGAGCGCGAACCAGGTTCGATCCGGCTCTGGCACGTGCGATGGAATTTTATCGAACACCAGCTTGAAATAGCGGGCACCCCCGAAAATGCTTTGGCGCGGGTCCTTAGGGTCGCTGACTTGAGCTGCGCTCAAAGACATGCCCATGAGCTGCATGAGCCCCTTCGCACCCGATGGCGACGCGGCACTGGGATTCCACTTCGACTCCTGATAGCCGATCGCCGCAAGCAGCCGCCAATCCTGGCTGCTTTGCACCGCCGCCTCTTCGAACCACTTCCGATACAGCGGAAGGCGGCTCTGCATGTCGCGCATGAAGCCCCGCGGGCCTACGAATTCCAAGTTCTCGGCGCGGCCGTAATAGCGCTGCACGATCGCGGCGAGTTCGCCGGTGGAACTGATGCGCGCAAAGTAGTTGTCGATGTCGCGCAGAAAATCCCTGTTGCGAGCGCTGACGGCCCAAGCAAGCGACTCGTTGCCCGGGAAATCGAATGCAATGCGCAGTTCAGGGTGGACGTCGTGCGCAAGCGAGAATTCAGTGGAATCGGCGATCGTGTAGTCGATCGAACCGTTAGCGACGCCGTCGAGCAGCGCCTGCGTGTCGGTGCTGGCATTCTCAACCCAGACGAGATCGGGAATCGCTTGGCGCTCGGCATACAAGGTCAAGGCATGCGAACTGTCGGCCACGATTTCCAAATTACTGCCGCCGATTTCCGCCAATGAACTCGGTCGATCGGCGCCGTGGTGGTAAACCAGATGTTCCCGCACGGTCTGGTAGGCGGGGCCAAACGCCACTCCCGGGATCGGCACGGACGGCATCTTGAGGCCCGCGGCCGCCAAATGAGCGCGTCCCGAAGTGATCGCCGAGTAAATATCCGTATAGCTGCGAACCGGCGTGATTTTTAGGCGCACACCCAACTCGCTCGCAAAGCGCCTGGCGAGTTCGTATTCGGGTCCCTCGGGCATATCGTCGGCGCCGCGATAGAATGCCAGCGGCCCGTTACGTGTAACGACTCGTAATTCCCCCAGGGTTTTGATCTGGTCGATCAAACTCGGCACCGGCGAGAAGGTTCCCAACAAGGTAACGGCGGACGCCGCAAAGGCGAGCCTTGCCCAGGGCGGGAGGTTTTTCGGCCTAAAAGTTGTATGTTGCACGGTATTCATATCGTTAGAGTCCCGTGCAGCCGGGCAAGTTCCTGAGGAGACGCACCCGCTGCCGATGAGTTAGAATAATCTCTTACCGGGAACTGCGGGCACTTGACAAATGCGATTCTATTTCGCCTGCTGACTGCATCACATTGCAGAAGTACTTAAGTTAACCGGAGAGGTACCGAAGTGGTCATAACGGCGCCGACTCGAAATCGGATGGTCGGGTAATTCCGGCACGTGGGTTCGAATCCCACCCTCTCCGCCATTAGAAAACAGCGTAATTGGCAACTGAATTGCGACCAGGCCGCCCGGTGCTTCGAGGAGCGCATGCAGAAGGCCGTCGGCAAGCAGGTGGGCTCGAGCCTCCTCTACAGCGACTATCGTGAATGGGCCACCGAGCAAGGCGTAGGGCGCCTCCTCACGCAGAAGAATCTGGTGCAGCGCCTCGTCAACCGCCACGGCCTATCAGTCGGACGCGATATGACCCACCGATATCTCGAAGGTGCAGAGTTTCGATCGAGCGCGGACAACGTCCTGGCATTCCGAGAACGGGAGTCGCGACAGTGAAGTTCCATGACGCTTATGACGCATATGACGCTTCCTCTTATTTATTTGCACATATAGCGCGTGAGAGGAAAGAAATAGAGCAATGCGTCATATCCTTCATATCCGTCATGCCATGGACCAATTGCGAAGCCCGCCGACAGGCGGAATCGGAATCCGGATGTCCAAGTTGGCGCGCCCGCGGCGGCGGCGGTCGTGATCGACGGTAAAGCGGACGCGGGCAACGAGCCGCTTCAATTGGAGTCAACCGAGATCACCGTATCTTTAGCGGCCGACGCCTGCCATACGGTCAAGGACGAGACCGTCATCGGGGTATTTATGCCGGTGCCAAAGAGGATCCCAAGCTGCCGTACATCAAAAATGTTGAACGCGGTCGTTCCCAACGTCGGCGGTAGTGTCTCCGTCGCACTGTACTCGACCCACTCGACGCGGTTCCCCACCGCGGTACCATTAAAATACGCTTGCATATAGCCCTTCGTTGTCGCTGTCGCCGGTACATACAGCGCCCCGTACTTGTTCATCGTCCCGAACGACGCCGTGCCAATGCTCGCGATCGTCGTCGCTCCCACCATTTGCGCGTAATCCGGCGCCGTGCCGTTCCAATCGTGCAAAGTCATGAGATAAGTCGAATCCGTCGTATCGCTTGACGGCCCCAATGTCGGCCCATCCCACTCCATGTAATCCGCCTCCGCGAAGCGGTAATAGCCCGTATCAGGTGCGGGCGGATCGGGAATCTCGCTCGCTGCGGATTTGGTGAGGTGCGCAATGTCCTCGGCCCAAAACCCGGGCATCCCGGTCATGGGGCTGGTTTGCGAGACAGCGCCCGGCGTAAAAGACAGTTCGGCCTCGATGTAGTACCCGCCTCCAAAGACGGTGCCTGTGAATCCTGCACTATTCGTCGACAATCGCGCGGTACAAATCCCGGCGGCATAGAGGTTGCCATTTGGGCCCAAGATTTGAATCGGCGCCCCGGGCGCGGATTGCGTGACCTGCGTCGCAACGGGTGTGTTACCGAAGAAGTCGAACGGAAAGATGTTAGTCCCAAGTTCGAGCGTGGGGCCAAAAGTAACGGTGGTATACCCCACGTTCGCCGCCTGCGGGGGCACAGGGGCCGGGGCGCCAGCCGGATTCACCCCGTCATCCGTAGTTCCGGAGCAACCGACGATAATCGTCAATGCGCTGGCGCCGATCAGCGCCCTAACGTGCAATGTCATTGTTCGTTCCCAGTGCGGCCGACCCCGCGCCTCAGTCATATCCAGAAGCCCGACGAACTACATCATCGGTCGATAGTCTACCCATTGCGGTCAGGCCTGTCCCAACCCTCACGCTATCGGACTACCTCGAGCGACTGACAATTTACGTCGCATTGGCAGACGCGAAAGCCGAGCGCACCGGGTACCTCAGGATCATCGACGAATCTGGGGAGGACTACCTGCACCCCAGCCAACGCTTCGTCGCGGCAAAACTCCCAGTCTCGACCCAGCGCTCGGTCCTGAAAGCCGCCTAGACTAGCCGCGTCAGATCGGTTCAGGAGCCCTGCGAGGGAGCATCCGCGAGGCTGATGGTCATGCGCTTGCCGACTGCCGCCGCCGCCTTCTGAACCGTCTCCAAGAGGACGTTGGGGTTATCCGGGTCGAGCAGGCGCTCGAGCTGACTGCGGCTCGTGTTCATACGCTTGGCCATTTCGCTCTTGCTGATGCCTTCCTTCTTCATCGCTTCGGAGACCTGCCAGGAGAGCACGCGCTTCCAGGCCACGGAAGTCGCTTCCTCATAGAGTCCTTCCTCGACGAGATAGGCATCGAACGAGGAGCCCAAATGCCTATTCTTTCGTTTTTCTCTCATTCTCGATCTCCTTCTTGCGTTTCACGGCAAGGTCCAATTCCTGATCGGGCGTTTGCTGCGTCTTCTTGATGAATCCGTGAAGCAGCACCATCTGTCCCCCGTGGATGAAGAATAGGACCCGGCCAATCCGGTTGCCTGTCAGCGAGCTTCGAACTTCCCACAACCCACGCCTCGGGGCGAGCGAGCGGCAGTGGGGCATCCCAATCGGCCAACCGAATTCTACGGTTGCAATGTCCTGACCGACGATGCGTTTATCGTCGCGAGACAGATTTTTTAGCCAATCGCGAACAGGTTCCGATCCTGCGGTCGTCCGATAGAAGATTGCGGGCAGAATCTTGCGCTTCGTTCTATCCGACATCAGTAGCGAACCTCGTAAGGTACACTGTACCGTCGGAGGTACAGAATGTCAAGAATGCATACCGAGATCATTGGCAGCGCCTTCCTACTGCAAAATCCATTGCCAAAAGCGGGGAGGCTAGGGGATTCCAGGGGACGGCGAGCTTCAAGATTTCAGCAACTTACTGATCCCTATCGGCGCTTACGTGGGTTCGACAACCCGGCGTCCGCCGGGTTGGACATCGCGGCGCAGCCGCGCTGGTCCCGAGCGCTAGCGAGGGATGAGCGGCATCAGCCGCTCACAATCCCACCCTCTCCGCCACTTCAATTGCGAATCATTTCCGAGACTTGAGTCTCGGAGACCTTTTCCTACTGCCAAACTACTGCCAAATTCTGGGGACTTCAGGGGACGAATAACAATCAATTCGACGCGATTTTTCGGTGCGTTGACAGCGGAAATCGCGGCACCAGCGTCGGAGTTTGCGGTGCGCACGCCGGGTCTTTTTGCCATCGCCTCCTTGATCGCCTGAATGTCGGTTTCAGTCGCTCCGGCGAGCCATGCGGCATACATGCGCAGCATGACCTCGACGCTGTGCCCATGCTGCTTCGCGACCCAGCGCAAATTCTTCCCTAGCATGAGCTGCCAGGTCACCGACGAATGTTGCGCGTGATAGGGCCCGCGCCCGCGAATACCAAGCGCCTTGATGGTCTCGCTCCAGCGCCAGCGGGTGATCTCCGGATCGCTGATCGGCCGTCCGTCTTCGAGGAAGAAAAGGTGCTCATGCCGTATTTTTCCGGCCGCGATGTATTCATCGCGAAGCGCCAGGTGACGCTGTAGAACCTCGAGCGCGCGCGGGCAAAGCTCGACGTCGCGGTCCTCGAGCGTCTTGGTGCGGTCTTCATCTCGCCGCAGGACGGCGGAGCCTTGGTGACCGACAGCACGCCTCTGCGAGCGTCGTAATCGGTTACGAGCAGGGTAATCTGCTCAGACGGTCGTAAGCCCGTAAAGAATCGGAATTCGCCATAGTTGCCGATGGCCTCGCCCCAATCTGTCCGCATCCCGATTGTCGATATGTCGGTCAGCTACGGTGTCAGCACCAAGGGCTTGGATCTTGCCTCGCACGACGGCGCTGTGGAACTCGAAAGGCGCATCAATGACGCTGCAAAGGTAGCGTGCAAGGAGATCTTCAAGCAATATCCGGAGGCGACGCCGCCCCAAGCGGACTGCGTCAAGGCAGCGACAGACAAGGCG